>CXWL01001035.1_pt1 | contig 46201 bp, 50 predicted proteins | sample 590931 | NCBI WGS metagenome assembly CXWL01 (sample SAMEA3498368, study PRJEB10139) | groundwater metagenome | biome: water well; material: biofilm material | place: Germany | collected 2015-04-27 | reverse complement strand
AGGCTCACTTCACTTTGGAAACACACCCCCTCGTTCAGGCTCATTTGTCATTGGACAAGGCTGGATATTGCTCTTTCACCACGCTGAGGCCATGGTGCTCGACAACATTTGCCGGGAGAACTACCACTGGGGGCTCGTGATGACCCCTGATGCTCGAACTAGCCCGGCACAGGACGAGCTGCTTGCAGCGAACGCGCTGGCGGAGAATCCTAGAGGTCCCCTGATTGTCACCGAGCAACCGTTAGCCGATATCGGTCGTTAACGGTCAACATTCGTCGTTCCCACGTTCCAGCATTTCGTTTTTTTTCTTGCCATTTAGACCTTGTCATCCGATAAGGAGAATATGAGGGTCTATCTAGATTCACGCCACAAGGGGGGATCCCGATGGAAAAGGCCATGGTAATGGAACGGCCAACGGCAGATCAACTCGAAGGGGGAGGTAGAATTCTGTTTGTCGAGGATGAGGTGGAGGTCTTGGCTATCGGCAAGGAGATGTTAGAAGAGGCTGGCCATACCGTCTTCTCGGCGAACTCTGGCCCAGCGGCTCTTGCGTTGGCCAAGCAAGTCGGAGGAGCCATCGATGTGTTGGTGACGGATGTGGTGATGCCGAAGATGTCCGGGCCTGAGTTGGCCGACGAATTGCTGTCACAGTACCCGCATCTCAAAGTTCTCTTTATGTCGGGGATGGCGGGCCGGACGCTGATGAGCCACGGGAGACCGGTTGCGGGATCGCATCTTCTCCACAAGCCCTTTACAGCAGAGGAACTGAACCGTCGGGTCCGTGAGCTGTTGATCCCCCAGTCTTCCTAAGTATTCACTCCAGTTGTGTCGTGGGCACAATCCTCCACACGTACACAGCCCGTCTTCGCGACGTGTTCCGCGGAGACGGGCTGTGTACGTGGACAGCGGACGTGGTGCTAGCTGGCTTCCTGTCGAGCCATCTGGACCGAGCCATGCAGCGACTTCATGAATTCTGAGAGGCGCTGTTTATGGGTGGGATCTTCAAATCGGAGAAACTTGATGTTTAAGCGCCCGGCTTTGGCGGAACGGATGGCTGCGGCCTTGACGATCACCGGAGCCTGTTGCCCGTCGAGCTTCAGCTGGACCTGGATAAACTTCGGGGACGCAATGGTTCGCTCGGTCTGAATCAAACACCCACCGATGCTGATATCGATGGTGTGACCGGTCAACACGCTCTGCCCGTGATGCATGATGGCCGGCACCCGAACGGGTAAGCGTTCATATTCGCGTCGGTCTATTGGATGCTTCTCAAATGTGGCTCCCCATTGCATGCCAAGAAAGCGATGATCGCAGACTTGGCATCGCCAAGGGAACATGTAGGCGCGCGACAAGAGCCGCTCCCATGGCCAAATCCGTGCCGTCCGACTGGTGTAAGGTTGACTGCAATGTGGACAACAGGGCGTGTCCGTTGCGTGAATGGGCTGAGCGGTGGTCTCCATGGTCATCAACCTCGTCCTCTGGTGGTGTGGGCGTGCCTTCACCGCTCTGTCGGCGTTCCTTGTCTAAGTCTTAACAGGGGTGGCCCACGTTCCGCGAGGCATCGCGATTGGAACTGATTGGGGCAGGTTCAATTCCGTTGAGGTGAGCCTGCGGCAGAAAGGCTGAAGGCGTTTTGGTGCGGTAAGGTCGCTGGAGCCTACTTGGACTCGATCTCAATGGGTATGAACTGATCCAGCCGTCGGTCATAGCGGCTGACCTGGCGGAACCGAAGGCTGTGGCCGCCGCTGTCCTCTGCGATGCCGTCGAGAATGACAATCATATCCGTCTGAGATTCCAAGGGAGCGAGAGCTAACTCCCAGTGGCCGTATCCGATCAGGTCTTTGTTGACAGCGGATGCGGCGACCTTATGCAGGGAATGGGTTTGTTGCACGCCCTTGAGGAAGAGCCGGAGAGACACATGTGAGGTGACCGGACGCTCCCAGCCGATCCCTTGGCATTCGATACGCAACATCGCCCGCCGCCTGATGAGACTCCGTTCGACCGACACCGCTGGTGCGGTTAGGATGACGATGACAGGCTCCGTTGAGATAGGACGGTCTCGATGTGCAGTCCTGGAAGGTGCCATCCCTAGCCAGGAGTTGGACAAGAGGGAGGTAAACACGCTGGCCATAACCACGATCCCTACCACCAAGGATGACAATACCGCCACGTCATACGGGGCAACGGTCAACGGTGTCAGCCAGGTCACCATACTTTCGATCACTATCATGCGCATACCTTTCGGTTCACTAATAAGACGAAGGTGCAGGGGAAATGTTGCCAAGGAGACAAAAGAATAAGTAAGCAATCTCGATGCCATCTCTTGCTCTTAAGCGGTTTCATGAGCCGCGTGAAAAATCACTGGTATATCCAGGTATTCCAATAAAAGTTCATGTAGGGGGAAAGCCGCGGTTTCACTGAAAGGAAGGAAACGCATCCCCTTGGGGATATCCATTCGGATTCACTCGTTGTGCAATTGGATAAGGTGGAGAAGGAACGGCCGCTAGGCTTTTCGAGCTAGGATAGCCAGCCAGCGCCCCCGTCGTTCACGATGGGTCACCACTTTCAGACTGACCGTGGTCCATCCAGCCAACTCCAGGACGGTCAAAAACTCTGCCTTCTGCCATCGGGCAATAAACCGGCCAGGAAGCCATCCGTCCTCGAGCACACCTGACCGCTGGCCATAGGGGACCGTGGTAGCGAGGAGGCCGTGGGGAGTGACCATGTTTCGCAAACGACGCAGAAGTGCAGGCATTTGGGATTTCTGACAATGGATAAGCGAGGCCGCTGCCCAGACGGCATCAAAACGCCTAGGTTTAAACGGGAGGTGTCGAAAGTCTCCCACTAGAAGAGGAACGGTGGGCGAGCGACGACGGGCAAAGGCAAGGAGAGGAAAGGCCGCATCGAGTCCCGTGACCCAGGTCGATCCCTTCCAGAGGGCGCGCGAGTCCTGGCCGCCTCCACACCCCAGGTCGAGGATTCGTGCCTGACCTGGGAGTTCGTGCTGAAGATCCTTCAACAGCTGAGGCCGTTTATACGAGGGTGTACCCCATTGCCGGAGAAACTCCCGATGTTGCCGACGATAGATCTCAAGTGAGCGATCGATGGTGTCTGAATGGTGTCTTGTCAATCGAAGTCGAGCAGTCTTCTCTGTCGGTCGTAGCGTCACTGGGTTCGAGTGGGCTTGGGAGGATGTGGTCACAGGCAGCACGGGGTTCTCACACCGCGTGACCATACGCGTGTGTGAAGTCACGGGTCAAGCCGAAGGAAAACCAGATGACGAGCAGGTTGCGGGAAAACTCGTGTGTTGCTCAACAAGCCATGGACACGTTATGCGCGCCCGCTGATAGGGAAGGAACTCGCGGGATGCTCAAAAAGGCCGTCCAGCGCATCCCGCAGCAAGCGAGAAGACGACGCGTACCCTTGTGGTACGTGGAGTCTCCGAGCGACGCGAGCACAAAGCTGGCGGTCTTTTTCAGCATCCTGCTAGACAATGAGATTGAGTTGAGTCGTCGGTGCCGCAGGGTGGGGAGGATCGTTGGGTTGCGATTGAGTGGTGGATTGATCAGGAGTAGCCGTCCCTGGCCGCTCCTGAGTCAGCTCCTTCAGAACCTGCGTGATCAGGGTTGAGAGTGGTGCTGGGAGCTGTTCCGTCTGGAGCCCCGAGTGTTTCAAGATATCCAAGATGTGCTGTGTGAGTGCTGTGAGCGACCGCGGTGGCGGCGCTTCATTCGGCACCGGCTCCTGCGCCGGGCGTGTGGACTGTTGAGTCTGCTGGGTCGTCACGACGGTTTCGGAGCGAACGGCATCTAGGGAGAACCCTGCGAGGGTTCCGAGGTGGTTGAGCTTGCCAAGTTTCCGCTCAGTCCCCTCCAGATCGCCTGAGAGAAATTTCTTCACAATCGATCGCACATGATTCATGAGCCGCTTTACGTCCGCCTGTTCTTGTTCGTTGAGATCGCCCTCGACGGTGACCTCAAACGACTGTTCCGCTGTCGAGGCCTGAGCTTCACCGCTGGCTGACGTGCGACGATGCGGACTTAAGTGCTCATAGCCGTATTGAGCCTGTATCGATTCAACAAGAGAGTGGGTGGATAGCGTGACCCGGTCGCCTTCTTTGGTCAGCACGGTCAGGTTGGCACTCGACTCCGCTCGCGTATAGACACTACTTAATTTTTCTTGCAGCGCCTCGGTGGTGCTGCGTGGATCTGAGTTGAGCGAATGAACGGCACTCATCGGGTCATCCTTGGTTCGGTTGGTGTGTTCCTGCTTCCTAGTAGGCTTTGTCGGTTCTGGATCGTGGACACTCTATGAATCGAAAGAGGGGGATGCGATGAGGAGGGTCTCGTTGGACATCGTCGTGGGCAGCCTGTCTCCGGTATAACCCCAGGGTTGGTTGATTTCACAGAGGGGCCATGATAAGTGACCAGCATGCGGATTGTCTTTATGGGCACACCGGATTTTGCCGTTCCCTCGTTGGAGGCCTTACTCCAATCGTCTCACACGGTGGTGGGCGTGGTGACGCAGCCGGATCGCCCCAAAGGCCGGGGCCAAGCCGTGGTGATGTCGCCGATCAAGCTGGTCTGTGTGCGGGCAGGCATTCCCGTGTTACAGCCCCTGAAAATGAAAGATCCAGAATTTTTGGCCGCCTTACAGGCGTGGAAGCCAGACTTGATCGCGGTGACGGCCTTTGGGCGCATTTTGCCAAAAGTCATCCTCGATCTTCCCCCTCAAGGCTGTGTGAATGTTCATGGGTCGTTGCTTCCGAAGTACCGTGGCGCCGGGCCCATTCAGTGGGCGGTGATCAATGGGGAAACGGAAACCGGCATCACGACGATGTTGATGGATGAGAGGATGGATACGGGGATGATGCTGTTGCAGGAATCTGTTCTAATCGCTCCAGACGATACCGCCGGTACGGTGTCTAGCAAGTTGGCGGGAATTGGAGGTCGCTTGCTGGTGGAGACGATCGAACGGCTCATGGCCGGAACGATCACCCCACAGGCGCAAGATTCTAGCCAGGCGACGATGGCGCCATTGCTGAAGAAAGAAGATGGTCTTATCGATTGGTCCAAGTCGGCGGTGCAGCTCGCGAATCGAATCCGTGGTGTGACCCCGTGGCCGGGGGGCTACTCGTTCCTCCAGGGTGAACGGTGGATTTTCTGGCAGGCCAAGGTCGTTGAGGGCGATAGTCAAGCGGCATTACCGGGAACTGTGGTTCAGGTGACGAAGCACACCCTCGTCGTGTCGACCGGCCAGGGGCTCCTCGCCATCTCTGAGATCCAGCCAGCCAATAGTCGCCGTATGGCGGTGCCGGCCTATCTCGCCGGCCATCCGATTGCAGAAGGCACGCGGTTCGATGCGAAGCCGCCGCCCGGGGCCTTGTCTGACTCGTGAACGATACCCCTTCGCCACCCACCGATCCCACCCCTGCTCCTCGGGCTCAGGCGTCGTTGACCGACGCCCGACGATTGGCGGGAGACGTACTTCAAGCGGTCGAACAGTCGGATGTCTTTGCGGAGGACCTTCTGCACAGGGCGTTTCTGCGCGGAACACTTGATCCACGCGATCGCGCGTTAACGATGGAGCTCGTCTATGGAGTGCTGCGCCATCGTGCCTCGCTCGACTGGCGACTGAGTCAGTGTGTGGACCGGCCTCTCGACCAGCTTCCTCTTACCGTCTGGACGGCACTTCGGTTAGGGGCGTACCAGCTTCTTTATTTAACGCGCGTGCCTCCGTCGGCTGCCGTGAATCAAGCGGTTGAACTGGTGAAAACGCTACGAGGCAGAGATTGGAGCGGGTTGGTGAACGCGGTGCTCCGATCCCTTCTTCGCCGTCCTGCGCCGCCGTTCCCGGACATCGCCAAAGAGCCGATTCAGGCGTTGGCTCTTCGCTACTCCTGTCCGACGTGGCTCGTCGAACGGTGGGTGTCCCGCCATGGGCTTCAGCACGCGCAGGCCCTCTGTGAAGCGACAGTCACCATCCCTCCCTTGACGATTCGCGCGAACCTCTTGCGCATCCCGCGAGAACTTCTGGCGGAGCGTCTGGCCCAGGCGGGCCTGGTGGCGCGACCGACGGCCGTGAGTCCGGTGGGCTTGGTTCTGGACAAGATGGGGGCGGTGTTCCAGATTCAGGAATTTCACCAAGGCTTGTTTTATGTCGAAGATGAAGCTGCGCAACTGGTGCCCTTGATACTCGACCCTCAGCCTGGAGAGCGGGTGCTGGATGCGTGTGCCGCGCCTGGAGGCAAAACCACGCATATTGCCGCGTGTATGAATAATCGCGGGGTCGTGGTGGCCATGGATCACAGTGCTGATCGGCTTCGCGTGGTGGCGGAGAATTGCCGGCGGCTTGGGGTCTCCATTGTCCAGTCCCAGATGATGGACGCGACGGCGCTCCCCACGTCGTGGGGTGCACCAACGTTCGACCGAGTGTTGGTCGATGCGCCATGCAGTGGGCTGGGCGTCTTGCGTCGGCAACCGGAAGGCAAATGGCGCAAGGAGGCGGGGATGCTTCTTCGGCATCACGCCAAGCAGCTGCGGCTGCTTGAGAGTGTGGCTCGTGTCTTGCGGCCTGGCGGGGTCCTCGTCTATAGTACGTGCTCAACGGAGTGGGAAGAAACCGAGGCCGTCATTGAGGCGTTTTGCGAAGGGCAGCCTCAGTTTGTCCGTGACTCGGTTGCTCCGTGGCTCCCAGCCATGGCCCGCGATCTGGTCTCGCCGACCGGAGCCTTGTGTACCAGCCCGTCCCCATTCGACATGGACGGATTTTTTGTCGCACGGTTGAAGAAGGCATCAAGCGAATGAGTCGTGAGCCCGTGAAGATTGCGCCATCGATTCTCTCAGCCGATTTTGCTCGGTTAGGGGAAGAAGTCGCGCGTGTTCAGCAAGCCGGTGCGGACTGGATTCATATTGATGTAATGGACGGGCATTTCGTGCCAAATTTGACGATTGGGCCTCTCATCGTCGAAGCTGTTCGCAAAGTCACGACACTGCCACTGGATGTTCATCTCATGATGACCAATCCCGATGATTTTATCGCGGAGTTTGCCGCCGCTGGTGCAGATTACCTTACGGTGCATGTCGAAACTTGTCCCCATCTCCACCGAACCATTCAGTCGATCAAAGAGCGTGGGGTGAAAGCGGGCGTTACGTTGAATCCGGCGACCTCCCTTGTCACCGTTGAGGAGATTCTGGCCGATGTCGATCTCCTCCTCGTCATGTCGGTCAATCCTGGATTCGGTGGGCAGCAATTCATCCCAGCGGTGCTGCGAAAAATTGCTCAGGCCCGGAGTCTCCTCGACCAGAAGCAGAGTCGCGCGCGACTTGAGGTCGATGGCGGGATTAAAATCACCAATGCTGCCCAAGTAATTGAGGCCGGGGCCGATGTGCTGGTCTCCGGGTCTGCCATCTTTGGCAGCGCCGATTATGCCGCTACGATTCATGCCCTGCGTCATGCTGGGGCCACAGCTCTCCAATCTTCCTAGCGACCATTGTGAAACCATCTTCTTTGATAGACAGTCTGCATCCACTGGAGGTGAAGGTGCTACTCAAGCTGAGTGAGCGTCTTCCCCAGTCTCTTGCTGGAGGCATGAGCGAGGAAGCACTGGCTCGGGAAGCCGGGCTCGAACCATCTCAGGCGAGCATGGCCATTGAATGGCTGCGAGCCAAACAGCTCATTACCCTGCAACATGAACACATCGCCCACATCGTCTCCTTGACAGAGATCGGCCAACAGTACTTTGAGAAGTATGCGCCGATCGAGCGCATTTTGTCCGCGGTCAGGGATGGTGCGCAGACGGGGAAGCGATTTACGGTTCAGCAGATTCAGAGTGCGGAGGGCCTGGAGCCTTCCGAGGTGAGTGGTGCGATCGGCAGTCTGAAGAAAGAGGGGGCTATCCGTATTGTGGCCGGCGGGTCCCTGGAGGCCACAGGGACTCCGAGCCAAACGGCCGAGGGGATCCGTAGTTTGTTGCGCCAAGTCCATGCCGGGCCAAAGGAGTTGTCGACCCTGCCCGAAGCTCTCCATTCCATTGTTCACCAGTATGCGGTTAAACGTGGGAACACGAAGGAGCCATTTCGGATCGATGAGCGGGCGACACGTTCGTATACCCTCACCCCTGAGGGCGAGGCAGCGGCCGGAACACTCTCGGTAAATCCTCTTGAAGAGGTGTCCCAATTGACGCCGGATCTCCTGAAGGATGGAAGCTGGAAGGCCAAGCGATTCCGAAAGTATTCGATCGCGCTTCGTCCACCGCGCATTGCTGCTGGTCGCCGACATCCCTATCGGGAGTTTCTCCATTTGGTGAAGCATAAGCTGGTGAGCATGGGGTTTCAGGAGATGCGGGGCCCGTTGTTGGAAACCGAGTTCTGGAATATGGATGCTCTGTACATGCCCCAGTTTCACCCCGCGCGCGCTGTTCACGATGTCTATTTTGTGAAAGATCCCAGTCATGGGCACCCTATAGACGAACCCTTTCTATCGCGAGTCGCGGCTGCACATCGACATGGGGGAGAAACGGGCTCAACGGGCTGGGGGTATGAGTACGATGCTGATCGGGCACGGCGCCTTGTACTACGGAGCCAAGGCACAGCGGTTTCTGCCAGGACGCTGGCCTCGGCCCCCTCAGTTCCAGGCAAGTATTTCTCGATGGCCAGATGCTTTCGATACGATCAGGTCGATGCGACGCATGCCACGGACTTTTTTCAGGTGGAAGGGATTGTGTTGGGCCATGACATCACCTTTCAGACGTTGTTGGGTTTGTTGACCTTGTTTGCACGGGAAGTGGCTCAAGCGAAGGACAGCAAATTCGTTCCAGCGTATTTCCCCTTTACGGAGCCCTCCGTGGAATTGCATGTGAAACATCCCAAGCTCGGCTGGATGGAATTGGGAGGGGCTGGCTTGTTTCGTCCAGAAGTCACGCGGCCATTAGGTGTCGATGTCCCTGTGATCGCCTGGGGGTTGGGGCTCGACCGTATGGCGATGGTGGCGTTGGGCATCCACGATATCCGTGATTTGTTCAGCAGCGATCTTGAGATGGTCCGGACGGTCCGCGGGCGGTTTTAGCGGCGAAGGAATTCACGTGCCGACAATTTCTGTTTTTCGCGATGATCTCGAACAGCTACTAGGCAGCCATGTGGGCGAGGGGTTGACCCCGGAGCTATTGGACCGGTGGGTTCTGTGGGTCAAGGGAGAGATCAAGGATTATGACCGGGAGAGTGGTGAGTACCGTATCGAGTTGCAAGATAGCAATCGACCTGATTTGTGGTGTTGCGAAGGCATTGCGCGACAAATTCGGACCAAGCTTGCAGGTTCGGCAAAGCCCTATCCCTTCTTTAAGGACAAGGGTGCCGAGGGACCACCACGACGGATTCAGGTGTCGGCAGGGCTGGATGGTGTGCGGCCGTTCATCGCCGCCTGCACCGCTGTGGGTTGGACGGTCACGGAGCGAGGGCTGGCGCAGCTGATCCAAACGCAAGAGAAAATTGCCGATATCTACGGACGTAAACGATCCACGGTTTCGCTCGGCATCTATCGTCTGTCCAAAATTTCCTTCCCCGTGACCTACGCGCTAGTGAAACCTGAAGAGGTCCGATTTACCCCGCTTGGATTTTCTGAACGGATGACACCAGGAGAGATTTTGGCCGTGCATCCCAAAGGGATAGAGTTTGCCGGCATCCTGGCTGGACAGCCTCGTGTCCCGCTCTTGATTGACGATGAAGGTCAGGTGCTTTCGATGCCACCTATCATCAATAGCCGGGAAATCGGGGAAGTCTGCGTCGGCGATACGGAACTGTTTGTCGAAGTGACGGGCACGGATATGACGATGGTGCTTCTGGCGATCAACATTCTCGCCGCCAACTTGGCTGATCGCGGGGCCAGCATCGGCAAGGTCGAACTCAATTATCCCTATGACACGAAGTACGGCCGGAGCCTTTTTTCTCCCTACGATATCTCGGAACCTCGGGCAGTCTCGGTCTCGGCCATCGAAAAGCCACTTGGGCAGGAACTGGGTAGTCGCGTGATCAAAGAGGCTCTTCAAAGTTATGGCTATCAGGTATCTGTGTCAAAAGATCAGTTATCAGTAACACTCCCCCCCTATCGTAACGATCTCATGCATGCGGTCGATGTGATGGAAGATGTGGCGATCAGTCGAGGCTATGACCAATTCCATCCGGTTATGCCGTCGCAATTCACCGTTGGGAGTCTGTCTGCGGTTGAAACAGTTGCGGATCGAGTGCGTGATTACCTGGTGGGGATGGGTTTCCAAGAAATGATGTCGAACATCTTGGCTTCAAAAGAAGAACTCGTCGACAAGATGCGACTCACGGGTACGCCATGGGGTCGTGTTGTTGAGCTCGATAATGTGATGACCCAAAGCTACAGCTGTGTTCGGCAGTCGCTGCTTCCCTCGCTGTTCCGGGTTGAAGGCCACTCCACTCGGGCTTTTTATCCTCATCGGTTGTTCGAGGTTGATGAAGCAGTGATCCCTTCAGAGACGGGCGCGGAGGGTCGGACGATTGTCTTGCTGGGAGCGTTGACGGCTCATGCCGACGCTAACTTTTCCGAAGCGCATTCTTATTTGGATTGGCTCTGCTACTACTTGAACTTATCGTATGTCTTGGAGCCAGTCGTGCATCCCTCGTTTCTAGAAGGTCGGGTGGGACGAATTCTGATGAACGGCGTCGCTATCGGGGTGATCGGTGAGGTGCACCCTGAAGTGCTCGAACGTTGGCAAGTGACAGTCCCAGTCTCGGTATTCGAACTATCGGTCAGTGAAATTGCTGAACGTCTCAGCTGACTGCCTCGAGATCCGAAGCAGTCAGCTGGAGAATGTTTGGCTAGGCTGCTGTAGCCAGATGGGGCTTTGCCGCTGCGATCAGTTCGGTAAACCCTGCCGGATCTTGAATCGCCATTTCTGAAATCACCTTCCGGTTCAACAGAATACTCGCCTTCTTCAGGGCGTTCATGAAACGACTATAGGTCAGTCCGTGTTGACGCACGGCAGCACTAATACGCGTCACCCACAATTGCCGGAAGCTGCGTTTCCGATTCTTGCGGCCCACATAGGCGTAGGCCTGACCCTTGTCGACGGACTCAGTCGCGCTACGGAAAAGGCGGCTTTTCGCGCCATATTGGCCTTTCGCAAGTTTCAGTCGCTTTTTATGTCGCCGTCTAGTTTTTGGTCCACCTTTTACACGAGGCATAGTCGCACACTCCTTCCACTCAACAAAATATCAGCTGTACACGCTCACTGTCCAGACGAGCTTACTTTCCGTAGGGCAGCATGCGATTAATGGTTTTGGTCATACCTGGGGCCACTGCCGTCAGCCCCTTCAAACGGCGTTTTCGGTCCCGTGCCTTGCCCGTTGCCAGATGGCGTTTGCCGGCTTTTCCTCGGCGAACCAGCTTGCCGGTTCCCGTGCGTCGAATCCGCTTCTTGGCGCCACTGTGCGTTTTTAGTTTGTAGCCTGCCATAATTCGTTCTCCTTTGTCCGTTACAACCCCCGACCCTACGTCTTGGGGGCAACCATCATAATGAGGTTCTTGCCTTCCATTCGAGGCGAAAATTCGATGTTCCCGATATCGTTCAGCTGCTCGATCACCGTTTTCATCATTGTCCGGCCCATCTCAAGGTTAGCCATTTCTCGACCACGGTAGGTCAAGGTGACTTTTGTTTTGTTCCCTTCGTCGAGGAACTCTCGGATTTGCCGAATCTTGATCTCCAGGTCATGTTTATCCGTGCGCGGCCGCAACTTGATTTCCTTGACCTGGGTGGATTTTTGGTGTCGACGGGCTTGGTGTTCCTTTTTACTAAGCTCGTAGTTATATTTCCCAAAATCCATGATCCGGCATACCGGCGGTTGAGATGTGGGTGCCACTTCCACAAGATCATAGTTCAGTTCCTGCGCCTTGCGGAGTGCGTCCGCTGTTATCAGGATGCCGAGCTGTTCGCCCTCAGGTCCGATCACCCGGACTTCCCGTACACGAATCTCACGGTTCACGCGCAGCTTGGGGACGACGATAACGCACCTCCTCGTTCAGGGTTACGATGAAGCCCCGGCCTTAGTCAGGTCTGCTCGGATCAGATCAATGGCTGTAGCTACGGGAACAGTTCCAAGATTGGCACCACTTCGCCCACGGACCGAGACGGTGCCGTTTTGCATTTCACGGTCGCCTACGACCAACATGAAGGGAATTTTCGATTTTTCGGCTTCACGGATTTTAAACCCAACTTTTTCATTTCGCAGGTCGGCCTCTGCGCGAAACCCTGCGGCTTTCAACTGTTCCACGATGGACTCCGCAAACGGACGCTGATTATCTGTGATGCAGAGCACCTTTGCTTGCACCGGGGCGAGCCAAGTTGGGAAAGCGCCAGCGTAGTGTTCGACCAAAATGCCGAAGAATCGTTCAATGGACCCCATCAAGGCGCGGTGGATCATAATCGGACGGTGAGCTTTCCCATCCTCTCCGGTATAGGCCAAATCAAAGCGTTCCGGATTATTGAAGTCGACTTGGATCGTCGAACATTGCCAGGAGCGACCAAGGACGTCCCGAATCTTGATATCGATCTTGGGGCCATAGAAGACGCCTTCACCAGGATCGATTTGGAAGGCCACTCCCCGGCTCTTTAACGCCGATTCTAAGGCACTGGTGGCGACGGTCCAGTTCTCCTCGGATCCTACCGACTTCTCAGGTTTTGTCGAGAGGTAAACCTCGAACTCGGTAAAGCCGAATGTCCGCAACACGAAGAAGGTGAAATCCAGGACGCGGCTAATTTCCTCTTCAATCTGATCCGTCCGGCAGAACAGATGGGCATCATCTTGCGTGAAGCCTCGCACCCGCAAGAGTCCGTGGAGGACCCCGGTTCGCTCGTAACGATAGACCGTCCCTAGTTCGCCGTAGCGAATCGGTAGGTCTCGGTAGCTCCGGAGATGGGACTTGAAAATCATGATATGGAAAGGGCAATTCATCGGTTTGAGCTGATATTCGCCGCCCTCAAGCTTCATCGAAGGGAACATGTTTTCGCGGTAATAATCGACGTGGCCGCTCGTTTTCCAGAGGTCCAGGCGAGCCACATGAGGGGAATAGACCAGATCGTAGCCTTGCTTGATGTGATGCTCCCGCCAGAAGTTCTCGATCAGAAGCCGGACCAGGGAACCCTTGGGATGCCAGAGGATCAGACCCGGTCCAATTTCGTCTTGAACTGAGATGAGGTCTAATTCTTTTCCCAATTTGCGGTGATCGCGCCGTTTAATTTCTTCTAGTTTCGCCAGGTGCGCATCAAGTTCTGCCTTCGTGGGGAAGGAGGTGCCATAAATCCGCTGGAGCATCGGGTTCCGCTCGTCCCCGCGCCAATAGGCTCCAGCGCTGGACAATAGCTTCAATGCACCGACATGCCCGGTACTGGGGAGGTGGGGTCCCCGACAAAGGTCGATAAAATTACCTTGGTCGTAAAGCGACACTTGCTCATCTGGGATGGACTCGAGAATTTCGGCTTTGTAGTGTTCGCCCTTTTCCTTGAAGAACGCAATGGCTTGTTGCCGAGGCATATCTTTTCGTTGGAAGGAACTATTGCGTTTAATCAGTTCCAGCGTTTTTGCCTCGATTTTTTCAAGGTCCTCTGGTGTGAAGGGGCGTTCAAAGGCGAAGTCGTAATAGAACCCCTCCTCGATGGCCGGCCCGATAGTCACTTGGGCGGATGGGAATACTTCTTTCACGGCTTGGGCCATGATGTGCGAGCTGCTATGGCGGTAGACATCTTTGCCTTCTGGCGAGGCGAAGGTAATGGGCTCAAGACTGCAGTCATCCGTCAGTGCGCTATTCAGGTCCTTCGGTACACCATTGACCTTAACCGCAAGCACATCCGCTGTGAGTTCGTTTGTCAGTGCCGTGGCGACAAGCGTGCCCACAGGGACGGACCGGCGGGTTCCGTCTGGCAATGAAATCTGAATATTCGAAGACGACATGACGTACCGTTGCCTACTCCCAACCAAAAACAGGGCTACTGAGAAAAGGCAAAAAAGATGACAAGGCATCACCCACCCGCTGGCGGGCTGATGCCTTTCGTGTGGTAGGCGCGGGCGGTCTTGAACCGCCGACCTCTACCGTGTCAAGGTAGCGCTCTCCCCCTGAGCTACGCGCCCATTCATTTGTGGCCATGCTAATTGAATAATTCAAAGAATGTCAAGGATTTGTCTGAGCTTGCCTGTTTAGATTGAAGGAGGGCGGAGGGTAAATCTATACTGCGAGGGCTTGGGCCCGCTCACGTTTTACCGGTATCTTAAACTGAGCAATTTTCTTCCGAAGGGTATTTCGGTTCATCCCGAGCAGATGAGCAGCCTGGATCTGGTTCCCTTTGGTTTCCTGAAGCGCGAGGGTAATTAATGGTTTTTCAAGGGCCTCAATGAGGAGTGGGTGGAGGTTTCGAGTAACGCCCTTGTTGATCCCTTTCATGAAGGCATTAATTTTCCATTCGAGGTAGTCTTCCAGTGACACATTGGCTGGGTGTCCATTGAGCTTTGAGAGTTCACGCTCCACCAGCATCTGTCCAAAATGGCCGAGGGAGCTTCGAGAGCCCGAGACGATAAAAGTTCGTTTGGGGTCAATCGTCCGTTGCAGCAACGCCAACTCGGTGAGGGATTCTGGGCTGGACTCGATAATGACCCCGTCGAAGGCATGCTTGGTTGAGGCACGGGGTATGGACTTCACGCTCTTGGCCACGGTCACTGAGGCTGGAATCGCGGCCTTCTTGAAGCTTTCTTCCATCTGGGCTTGCACATTCGGATCGGCAGTGAGAAGAAGAATGCTGAGTGCAGACGTACGAATGGACATCAAGCTTACCCTGGCGGACAAGACGGGCGGAATTATCACGCAGCGGGCCAAAGATGTCAATGTGCTCACTCGCTAGGCATGGATCAATTGGGTTCCGTGGCAGCGCAAAGGGCTATGCGAGAAGTGGACAATGTCCACCATCGTTCTACTGGTAGAAGTTGAGGCCTCCGCTCAGTGCTGAGGAATATTTAGCCTTATCGGACGGAAGAATTCAGCCAGGTAGAGGGAGGTTTTTTGGGCAATTTTCTCATCTTGACAGGTTAACTGCCCGACTGGTAGGGTCTTATTCCCTATCGGAATAGTAGGCATTGTGAAGGTTACGTTAAAAACCAGATATGGCATTGTGGCAGCATTAGACTTGGCCTTGCAGGATGGGCCGGGGCCTGTACAAGCTAAGACGATTGCTCAACGACAAGATATTCCAGCACGTTTTCTCGAGCAAGTCTTAAGCGCCATGAAAAAGGGCGGGTTGGTGGAAAGTGTGCGCGGGGCTCAAGGCGGGTATGTCCTTTCTAAGGATGCGGGGGATACCTCGTTAGCCGATATTATCCATGCACTTGATGGAACCTTGGAGGCCCCGGGACAGAAGTCGAAGGGGACTCGACGCGGAGGAAACCCTCAACGCTGTGAGCTACTTTTAGCCGCCGTGTGGGAGCAAGTGCGTGAGGCAGAACGCGCCATACTCGCGTCAGTGACTTTGTCAGAGCTTGCGGAGCGGTACCGCCGCTTAGAACACGAGCAAGCGGTGATGTACCACATTTAATAACGTAGGGTTCCGTGAGGGTGCCTCAATCCTCATCGAATGATCGCGCATTCGGCTCGTAGATCGGAGGAATGTACATGACTCCTTCCCAAGTGGCGGCTCCAGTTGAGGTGAAGACTCAGCCGATCCCAGCTGATATTTTGGATGAAATTGAAGCCTTCGAGAGCGAAGTCGTCCGACTGAGCACGGGAGATGTCCCGATGGATGTCTTCAGGCCGTTCCGGTTGCAGCACGGGGTATATGGCCAGCGCCAGCCTGGCGTGCAAATGGTCAGAATCAAGATCCCTTTTGGCGGCCTGAACGCAAATCAACTGCGTCGCATCGCTCAGCTGGCCGACACCTACACGACCGGCGTTGGCCACGTGACGACCCGACAGGACATCCAACTCCACTTCGCCGATCTGAACGACGTAGGGATGATGTTGCGACGTTTGGCCGAAGTCGGCCTTACGACGCGGGAAGCCTGCGCCAATACCGTTCGAAATGTCACCGCCTGCCACCTAGCCGGGGTGTGCCAGGGCGAGGTCTTCGATGTCACGCCCTATGCGAAGACCGTGGCGCTCCATCTGCTCAGAAATCCGCTGAATCAAAGTATGCCCCGGAAATTCAAAATCGCCTTCTCCGGCTGCCGTCAGGACTGCGCACTGACCCCGATTCACGATATCGGCCTGTTGGCGGCGAAGAAGCCGGATGGCACGATCGGCTTCCGTATGGTGGTCGGCGGTGGCCTCGGCTCGGCTCCGCGCATTGCCCAAGTACTACGGGAATTTGTTCCAATGGAGGAACTGCTCCCCAGCGTGGAAGCGGTCATCAAGGTGTTCGATACGTTGGGCAATCGGAAAAACCGTAACAAGGCCCGCATGAAGTTTGTCATCGATAAACTCGGGTTCGAGGAATTCACTCGGCGGTGGGAAACCGCCTATGCGGCGATGGGGCACGCACGCCCAGATAGAACCCCGTTGCAGGTCCTTGCCTATGAGGACTCAGCGCCACCCTTGATCATGCCGACCCGGCGAGAGATCCCCGTGGACGCCAACGGTGGGAACGGCCACGGCGATCTTGAGGCGTTGTCTCCCGTTGCTCGGTGGAAGCGAACCAACGTGGTCTCGCAACGACAGCCGGGGTATGCCGCCGTCATCGTGAAATTGCAAATGGGCGATCTCACATCAGCCCAAATGTTCGCAGTGGCCGACTTGGCAGATGCCTATTCCAATGGCAATTTGCGCACGACCATTTATCAGAACCTCATCATCCGGTGGATTCCAGAAGACAAATTGGAGGCCCTCTACCAGGAGTTGGTGGCGCATGGTCTTGGAGAGCCAGGGGCGGAGCGAGTGGAAGACGTGATCGCCTGCCCGGGGACAGATACATGCGGACTGGGGATTACTTCGTCGAAAGGGCTGGCCCGCGCGATGGCCGAAGTGTTGCCACCGGGGAAGGTGCCTGACGATCTCAACGGCGTGGATGTCAAGATCAGCGGGTGTCACAACGCCTGTGCGCAACATCATATTGCCACTATCGGGCTGCACGGCGTCGGAAAACGGATCGGCGAGCATGTGGCTCCACATTATGAACTGCATTTGGGCGGCGGGGTAAATGGCACGGCGACCATTGGGCAAATGACCGTGAAGCTCCCAGCCAAGAATGTTCCATCAGCCATTGGCCATCTGATCTCTGTCTATCGGCGGGATCGCCGACCAGGGGAAAACCTCCAAGCCTTCATTTTTCGCGTGGGGAAGGTCGCGTTGAAAGACGAACTTATTCCCTTCACCCTCGTGCCGGGGTTTGAAGAGGATCCCAGTTTCTATTTCGACTGGGAAGGAGAAGAGGAATTTGTCTTGGAGGATCTGGGTCCCGGAGAATGTGCCGGCGGGGCGTTGGAGATGATCGGCAATCGGATTTTGGAGGCCGATCAAGAACTGTATCAGGCGCGCGTGTCGGCCGAAAACCATCAGTATGGCATGGCGGTGAACAAGACCTACCGAGCTGTGCTAGCTGGGGTGAAAGCCTTGCTGGTCACCGAAGGGTTAGATCCGTCAACGGACGCCGAGACGTTTTTTGCGTTTGAACAACACCTGGCGAGCAAGAACATCATGCCCGTGACGTACCGGAACCTGTCGAGTCAGATCGGCGATCTCGGCCCCAAGGAAACCACAGGCGAGTTGGCTGCGGCCAAGATGGCTTTTGCGCGTGGATTTGTCGAGGCGTGTCGCTCCGCAACGGAGCAGATGGGCAATAATTTGAAGCTGACAAACACCGGCGAACCGGAGCGGGAAGAGCCAGAGGTCGGCGCCGTCTCCGAGGAGAAAACGGTTGTCGCTCCAGGGTCCTTGGTGGAAACGACTCCAACGGCAAAGGTCTATGATCTGCGCGGAGTGGCGTGCCCGTTGAACTATGTCAAAACCAAATTGAAACTTGAAATGATGGATGCAGGCGAGCGGCTGGAAGTGTGGCTCGATGCGGGTGAGCCGATCAAGAATGTGCCCATGAGTCTCCGGAACGATGGACACCACGTTCTCTTGGAAGAACCGTTGAGTGAAGCACGAACGCACTTCAAGGTGTTGGTTGAGAAGGTCGAAGAATAGGCAACCCTGCGATCCGAAGGTGAAATGAAGAACAATGGGAAACCCAAACACACCTACTAGCCGGCCAACGCCAGAAGAGCTCAAGGCGCTGAGCGATGCGTTTGAATTACAGCAGCCGCAAGACGTGCTGCGCGATGCCCTGAACCGATTTCGTGGGGAGATGGTGTTGGCCTGTAGTTTTGGCCTCGAAGACATGGTCCTGCTGGATATGATGCACCGAGTTGCCCCGGAGTCGCCCTTGTTCTATTTGGATACAGATTTTCTCTTTCCTGAGACCTATGCCTTGCGGGATCAGGTCGTGGCGCACTATGCGCTGTCCGCAGCGCAGGTGATTCAGGTCAAGTCCATCTTGACGCCGGAGGCCCAGGCCGCGCAGTTCGGAGAGGCTTTGTGGGCGAAGACGCCGGATCACTGCTGTCAGCTTCGGAAGGTCGAGCCGCTCACGCGCGTCCTGTCTGGTTATCGAGCCTGGATCACGGGGATTCGACGGGATCAGGCACCGACCAGGGCCACTGCTGGTGTGGTCGAATGGGATCAGAAATTTCAATTGGTCAAGTTCAATCCCTTGGCTCGGTGGACCATCGATGATGTGTGGACGTATATCAAGACCTACGAGGTGCCCTATAACCCGTTACATGATCAGAACTATCCTAGTATCGGCTGCACTCATTGCACCGTGCCGGTGATGCCTGGTGAGGACCCTCGGTCAGGACGGTGGAAAAGTTTCGGTAAGACAGAATGCGGATTGCATAAGTAACTAGTCGTGTTGCAACACGTCCGATGGGCGGCATACCGTCCGATCGAGATGGGTGGTGGTAAGGAGAATACACGTGAAGAGTCTGGCCGTCATTGTCACGCATGGGGCGTATAACAATCTCTTGCAAGCCTATCAGTTCGCGAAAATCGCGGCTGATGCTGGCACGCAGGTGAACATGTTTTTTCGAGACGAGGCGGTTGCAAAGTTGACCAAAGAAAAGGTCCTCGACATGCAATTGTCTGCTGCCTACATGGGGCGAGAGTCCAAGGTGCGTGACATGTATCGTGAGCAAAAGTTGCACGACCTTCCCGCGCTCTTCCGGTCGCTGAAAGACGCGGGCGATGTCAAGTTGTCGGTCTGCCGCGAGTCTATTGCCTATTTCGAGATCGAAGTGGAATGCCTCATTGGGGAACTCGATGAAGTCCAACGGGCAGAGGCGTTTTGGAAGGAAGCGGTGGAGTCGGCCGACCAGGTCCTGACGTTCTGATGCAAACCTTGCTCACCAAAATCGGGAAGGGTGCCAACTCTTCCAAGGATCTGACCTGGGAGGAAGCCAAGCGGGCGATGCGTCTGCTCGTTGAAGGCCAAGTGACGCCGGTGCAGGTGGGGGCGTTTGTGATGGCCATGCGGATGAAGACGGAGTCGGTGACGGAATTAGCCGCCTTTGTCTCAGCCGCTCGCGAGTATGTTCCCCCGCTGATCATCAACACCGACTTGCCTCTGGTCGATCTGCCGACCTATGCCGGGAAAGAAACGACCTTTCATGCGTCCATCGCCGGAGCGATTATAGCAGCGTCGTCAGGGGTGGCCATTTTGATGCATGGCTATGAGAGTATTCCGAACCGAGTAGGAAGTGGGCCGGTCCTGGCCGAGTTGGGAATTCCGGCGGACCTGTCCCCTTCGCAGGTCGCACTGGAAGTGGCGAGTAAGGGCTTCGGCTACTTGGATGTGTCACTGTATCATCCACCTCTCGCGCGGTTTCTCGATTTGCGGAAGGAACTGGGGCTGCGGACATTTTTCCACCCCGTCTCTCGCATGTTGAATCCGGCTCGCGCCAAGGCGCAAGTCATCGGGATGACCCACCCGCCCTATTTTGAGAAGACGGCCGAAGCCGCTCGGATGCTCGGCACGCCGCGAGGCTTGGTGGTGCGTGGGATGGAGGGGGAACCTGAGCTGTCCATTGCAGGAATCACCAAGGTTATCGAACTGCAGGGTGACCGGATTTTCCCCTTGAGCCTCCAGGCCAAAGATCTCGGGCTTCCAGCCGGAGGGTCGTCCGACATGGCCGGATTCGCTCGCGAGCAGATAGGCCGCGAAGCCGATCTCTTGCGAAAGATTCTGCGGAACGAGGTGCGCGGTGGACAGCGGGATTGGGTATTGATGAATGCGGCGATGTTGCTCTATGCCTCAGGCAAGACGCCCTCGATCTCGTCCGCACTGCCCCTGGTGGTGCGTGCATTGGAGTCAGGGGCGGCGGCGGAGAAATTAGCACAGGTGGCGACGGGGATTACTGCCGTGGGGTCGATGGCAGCGAGCGTCCAGGATAAAAAGGATCAGTGACATGAAGCATCTTCGGCAGCTGGAAGATCAGAGCGTCTACATTCTCCGAGAGGCCTACAAGCATTTCGACAATCTCGCGATGCTCTGGTCGATTGGCAAAGATTCGACGGTGTTGCTGTGGTTGGCGCGCAAGGCTTTCTTCGGGTCGGTGCCATTCCCATTGATCCACATTGATACCAGCTACAAGATTCCGGAAATGATCGAGTATCGAGATCGATTGGCGAGGGAGTGGCGCCTCAACTTGGTGGTTGGGCAAAATAAGGAGGCCTTGGCTGCCGGGATGAATCATACCCTAGGCCGACAAGTCTGCTGTACGGCGCTCAAGACGAATGGGCTGAAACAGGTCATTGAGGAACATCATTTTAACGGCATCATTCTCGGTGTCCGGGCTGATGAAGAGGCCACTCGGGCCAAGGAACGCTACTTCTCCCCACGGGACAAAAATAACGAATGGGATTTCCGCGATCAGCCGCCGGAGTTGTGGGATCAGTTTAAAACCACCTTTCCGCCGGGGACACACATTCGTATCCATCCCTTGTTGGATTGGACCGAAATCAACATCTGGGAGTACATCAAGCTGGAAAACATTCCCTTCATTTCCCTCTATCTTGATCAGGGCTCCGGGATGCGATATCGCAGCTTGGGGTGCGCACCCTGCACCATGCCGATTAAATCCACTGCGAAAACGGTCGACGAGATTATTGAGGAGTTGCGGAATACCAACGTCGCCGAGCGGGCAGGCCGGGCGCAGGATGAAGGTCGCGGGATGGAGTTGTTACGAAAAGACGGGTACATGTGAAGTCAAAATGCTGAATGGCCAGCCCAGCTGCATGCTGCTGGAGAGCTCGTCTGCACCGCTCCTCAACGAGGATGTCAGCGAGGTGGGAGCGCCGCAGACCTTGCTGGGCCGTCTGTGTGAAATTTTTGGAGTGGGAGCATGAACGCACCGATCGACAAGTCGTCCGCAAAGCCTTCTGAGAATTTGAATATTGTGATCGTGGGGCATGTCGATCACGGTAAATCCACGTTATTGGGCCGGCTTTATGCCGACACCGGGTCGTTGCCGGAAGGCAAACTGGACAAGGTCCGGGCAATCTGTCGTCAGCAGGGCAAAGAGTTCGAGTATGCTTTCTTGTTCGACGCCTTTCTGGAAGAGCAAGAACAGGGCATTACCATCGACACCGCGCGCACCTTCTTCAAGTGGAAGGGCCGCCAATACATTATTATCGATGCGCCGGGCCACAAGGAGTTTCTCAAGAATATGATCTCCGGAGCGGCCCGGGCCGAAGGGGCGCTCTTGGTGATCGACGCGATTGAGGGTGTGCGGGAGCAATCGAAGAAGCACGGCTACCTCTTGTCGCTCTTGGGTGTGAAGCAAGTGGCGGTGGTCGTCAATAAGATGGATTTGGTGGGGTATCGACAAGAGGTGTTTGACGCGATTGAACGCGAGTACCGGGCGTTTTTAGGGACTCTCAATGTGGTGCCAGAGCGGGTGATCCCTGTCAGTGCGAAGATGGGCGAGAACGTGGCGAATGCTAGCCAAGAGATGCCCTGGTACAAGGGCCCTACGGTATTGGATGCCCTCAGCATGTTCCGGAAGGAGGCCGCGCCGACGGAACAGCCTCTGCGGTTCCCGGTGCAGGATGTGTATAAGTTTGACGCCAGGCGGATTATTGCTGGGAGAATCGCTGCCGGTCGGTTAAAAATCGGCGATCGGCTGGTCTTTTCTCCCTCGAACAAGAGTGCGACCATCCAATCCATCGAGGCCTTCAATGTTGAGTCGTTGCCCACCGAGGCGGAGGCTGGCCGCTCCATTGGGGTGACGCTTGATGAGCAGATTTTTGTGGAGCGGGGTGAAGTCGCCTCCCATGTGGATCAGATTCCGCTCGTGTCGATGGCGCTAAGAGCCAACCTCTTTTGGCTGGGGAATAAACCGTTGGAGCTGGGGAAGCGGTATCGGCTCAGGCTTGCGACGCAGGAAGTCGACTGTGAAGTGGCGGCGATTCATCACATCATCGATGCCTCGAATTTGGCGGAGCGTCAATCCCAGGCAAGTGTTGGACGTAATGAAGTCGCGGAGCTGACGTTTCGGACCAAGCATGCCGTCGCGTTCGATCTCTACCGCACGTTCGAAGTCACAGGGCGGTTCGTGATTGTGGATGAGTTCGACATTGCTGGTGGCGGGATCGTCACGGAGTTGGTGCACGATGAGCAGGAAGGGCTTCGCGATGAGGCTCGTCGCCGGGATTTTGCTTGGGTCAAAGGCGAAGTCGGTGGCGAGGAGCGGGCGCGACACTATGGGCACCGTGCCGCCATTGTGCTTTTTACCGGAGCGGCCCAAACCGGGAAGTCATTCCTTGCGAGAAAGCTGGAGGCTATGCTGGTAGCTGAAGGCCGTCACGCCTATCTCCTAGAAGGGGAGAATCTGCAGCAAGGGTTGGATGCAGACCTGTCGAAGGCGCCAAAGACCGAACCCACAGAATTGATCCGTCGGTATGGTGAGGTGGCTCGGCTCTTGATCGATACGGGGCTGATCGTGGTGTCCACGACCAAGACGTTTGGTTTGCCGCCGGCCCAGGTCTCGGAAGCCATCAGGACGCTGGTGCATCCGGCCCCGGTGATCGCGGTTCATATGAGCAAAACGGTGGAGGATGTCCCTCCCCCGAGCGCAGATCTCCACTTCTATGGCCCGAAAGACTTTGACGCCGCGGCTCACCAAATCATCGACTTGCTCAAGCAAAAGGGAGTCCTCGCCCACGCAATTGGGGAGAAGCCGACGTTTCAGTACTCCATCTAAGGATGAAGCTGTGGCAGTGTCCTCGCGTTGACCCTGTGGAAATTCCTATGATACTGTCGCTGTGAGGCAATTACGCAAAGCGGTGACAGTCCTCTAACTAAGGGATGTGCATGGCCAACATGGCACCAGAAAAAGATCTGAAGAGTATCCTCAGTAAGCTCCAGTACACGGACGATGCCAAGGTTCTGCAGCAGGTCACCGAGCATATGCGCCAGGTGCAGCGCCGGATGGCTGGGATCAAGCGCAAGCTGGTAGTGATGAGTGGGAAAGGCGGGGTCGGGAAGAGTATGACCACCGTCAACCTGGCATTAGCGTTTACGCGATCGGGCAATCGAGTGGGCTTGTTGGATGTGGATCTCAACGGCCCTTGCGTGCCGAGGATGACGGGGTTGCACGGGCAGTCGCTGACCATGACCCCAGAGGGGGCCATACCGCCTATTGGTCCACTGGGGATTAAGGTCGCTTCCATGGACTTTTTTCTGGATGCCACTTCCCCAGTTCGGTGGAAAGGCCCCATGGATCTGAGCCCTGTGTGGTTGGGTCTCATGGAAATGAACGTGATCCGTGAGTTCCTCGCCGATGTCATCTGGGGCGAGTTGGACTATTTACTTGTCGATCTTCCGCCTGGGGCTGCCGCTGATAAGCCGCCGGTCATTGCCGGATATATTCCTGATCTTGCTGGGGCGATTGTGGTCACGACGCCATCGGAAGTGGCGTCAGACGTGGTGCAAAAGTCCGTGACCTACGCACGGGATATGGGGATTCATGTGCTGGGGATGGTTGAAAACATGAGTCAGTATCGCTGCCCGAGCTGCGGGGTGGAAAGTGAACTCTTTGAGGGCAACACCGAGGCCATGTGCGATGCCCTCAATATCCCGCTTTTGGGTCGAATTCCCTTCGACCGGGAGCTGGCGAGGACATTTGACAAAGGCGTGCCGCTCTTGGATCCGACCTACCCAACGATTCAAAAGTATCAAGTGATCGCGGATCGCATCGCCACGCTCCTTGATGTGAAGAAAGTTTTGGCGGCGAAACTGTAGCTCACCTCTATCTACGAGGGATTACCATGAAGTTTGTCTGTTTGAATTGTGAAACCTATATGGGTTTTGAAAAGGTTGAGAAGCCGGGGGAAGGTTCCCTTGGGGTCTTTTTTGGTTGCCCGTCGTGTGGAGCGAAGTTTTCCATGGTGACGAATCCAGGAGAAACCCAGATGGTGGCCTCCTTAGGCGTCAAGTTGGGTGGTCGCACGGTTGAGGCGGAACCCTTTGAAATGACCAGAGGCACGTTGAAAACTGAAGCCCAAGCGGGGGCGGGGCAGATGTCTGCCTACCTGAATGAAAAAATCCAGGGCGGCCAGCCAGTAGCCCCTCCTGCAACGGCCACGGCATCCGCGTCAACCTCGCCAGCCGCCGCAGGAAGCGGTGAAACGAAATCCAGCGGGTGTCCCTTCTCTGCCATGGTCGCTCAAATGGGGCTTACGTCCACTGGGGCGGGGGCCGCCACGACGTCCGAGTTCACCTGGACGGCGGAGGCGACCGAGCGTCTGGAGAAGCTGCCGTCTTTTGTGAAGCCCATGGTGCAGAGCAGTATCGAAGCCCATGCACGAAAGCTGGGCATCACGAAGATTTCGCTTCAGGTGATGGACGATGCCAAAAACGATTCGGGAGGGTTGACCTGGACGCCGGATGCTGAGAAGCGCCTGGACAGCATCCCCGATTTTATCCAACCGATGGCGAGGAAGGAAATCGAGCGAATGGCCAAGGAGCGAGGCTTGACGACGATTACCGCTCAGATCATGGATGAGGCCAAAGATAAGTTCATGAAATTCATGTAAGTGCCTGCTGCCTCGATGGACGGTACACAAGGCCCACTCGGTAATCCGGGTGGGCCTTTCGTGTCTTCCGTAGCGCTGAGTAGGGTGTTGGAATGAACAGATCATCCGTTTTGCTGCAGCTTCATCGTCGGTATTTCTTGAGTGTGATGGCCATGGTAGCGGTGTGGTTGTGGGTGTTTCCCGCTGTCTTCGGAATGGCGCATGAGCCCGAGCCCCAGGCATCGGTTTCGCCGCATGCCCACCAGGGGGAACATGAAACTCAAACAACTAGAGGCTGGGAGGGGTCGGTCGAAGGGACCGCCTATTCCGAGTTCAACCACCACCTCGCTGGGTTGCTGGTCATCCTGATCGGGTTGAGTGAACTGCAAGAGGGGGCGGGGAGGTCTATCTTGCCATGGACCCGATGGGCGCTTCCTGCCTTCATGCTGATCGGGGGCGTGGTTTTGCTAGCCTGGAGCGATCATGAAGCCTGGCCCATCGGGCCCCTGACTTTTGCGCAGACATTTTTGGGGCAGGATCAGGAGCTGGTCCAGCACAAGGTCTATGCGCTCCTGCTCCTTGCCATTGGAGGGCTTGAGCTGCAACGACGCAAGGGAGGACTGGAAGGACCGTGGTGGCAGGTGCCCTTGCCGGTGTTTGCCCTTATCGGAGGCGCGATGCTATTTCTTCACAGCCACGGCCACCACCCATTGGCGCACAAGATCGCGATTCGCCACGCGGTGATGGGCATGATGGCGTTGATAGCTGGATCTAGCAAACTTGTCTCAGTCAAGGTGGGGGGACAGCAGGCGAAGTCCGGCGCCCTCGCCTTCAGCAGCCGTGCATGGTGGGATCTCGTCTGGGCAGGCTCGCTTGTGGTCATCGGACTCCAACTTCTACTCTATTCAGAGTAGAGAGTCTCTGTGGAATACTTCACCTACGGCACGGCTGTTTTTGATGGGGTCGGCTAGGCCGATCTCTTCATTGACACCTTTCTTTCGTCTGTGATAGCTGTACACGCTTGCAGGAGTTAAGTGGGTTGACGCAGCCTTGGCGGAGCGATCGGTCCAGAGGAGGACACCATGGGTGGGCATAGTCACTGGGCGACAATTAAACGGCACAAATCGTCGCAGGACGCCAAGCGCGGAAAGATTTTCACCAGAATTATCCGTGAGGTGACTATTGCCGCGCGCCAGAGTGGCGATCCGGAAGGCAACCCTCGCTTGCGGCTAGCGATTGCGAAAGCCAAAGAAGCCAATATGCCGGGCGACACGGTCAAAAAAGCTATCCAGCGCGGAACGGGAGAGTTGCCTGGTGTGAACTATGAAGAGTTTTCCCTGGAAGGCTATGGTCCTGGCGGGACGGCGGTCTTGATTGAAATCACTAGCGACAATCGTAACCGAATCGTTGCCGAGATTCGAAGCATCCTGACCAAGAACAACGGTAATATGGCTGAGGCTGGTGCCGTGTCCTGGCAGTTTCATAAAAAGGGTCTTTTTGTGGTGGAGCGGGGCAAGGTCGATGAAGATCAACTCATCTCGCTGGCCCTCGATGCGGGCGCTGAGGATGTGAAAAGCGACGACAAGGGTTTTGAAGTGATTACCTCGCCCCATGATTTTGAGGCAGTCAAGAAGGCCTTGGCGGAGGCCCACATCGAGACCTCATTGGCGGAAGTCACGTTCATTGCGCAGAACAGCGTGCAACTCGACGAAAAGAATGCCGAGTCGATGCTCAGACTAATGGAAATCCTTGATGAGCAGGATGATGTTCAAAAGGTTCATGCTAACTTTGATATTTCGGTCGAGATTATGGAGAAAATTGCTGCGGCCGGGTAATCCGTGGGGTGGTTCTAGCAAGGTATCTAGGCAAGGTTCCCACTTTCACGACGTATGATTGCCTCTCTCACGGGACGGCTGGTCCTCAAGACCCCCACCCACGTCACGCTGGATGTGCATGGCGTCGGGTATGAAGTGTTTATCCCGCTCAGTACATTCTACGCGCTGTCCGATTCAGAAGACCCCGTATCCCTTCGCATTCTGACCCACGTTCGGGAAGATGCCATTCAGCTCTTTGGATTTCTCACCAGCCAGGAAAAGGACGCCTTCGTGTTACTGACAAGTGTGTCAGGTATCGGACCTAAGCTGGCGCTGAGCGTCCTGTCGGCGCTGTCAGTAGCGGATTTAGCCGGAGCGGTGCAGGTGGGCGATCTGGATAAGTTAGCCACGGTGTCTGGAATCGGGAAGAAGTCGGCCGCCAGGCTGGTATTAGAACTTAAAGACAAAGTGGCGAAGTTGTCGCTGTCCGTAGGCGGGGTCACGGTTGTGGAGTCCAGCGGCTCTTCGCGGTTGCAAGAGGATGCCCTCTCGGCACTGGTCAATCTTGGCTACCGACCAGCCGATGTTAAAGACATCGTCAAGCGGCTCCTGCCAACGGAGGGCGAGACGCGTTCGCTCAAAGACATGATCCGTGAGGCCTTGAAGGAGTTGGCCAAGTCGTAAGGATGTACCGCCATGGCTGATCGAATGGTGACCACGCAGATGACGGATGACGAGCGGGGCTTGGAGTCTACGCTGCGGCCGCAATCGTTCGATGACTATGTCGGGCAGCAGCGGATGAAAGATTCCCTGCGTATCTGCATCGAGGCCGCCAAGCAACGGGGCGAAGCGCTGGACCATGCCATCTTCTATGGGCCTCCAGGTTTAGGCAAAACCACGATCGCCAACATTATCGCACGCGAAATGGGCACAGCCATCCGCTCGACTTCTGGTCTCGTGCTCACCCACGCTGGCGATCTCGCGGCCATTCTGACGAATTTGCAACAAGGTGACGTGCTTTTCATCGACGAAATTCACCGGCTCCCCGCATCGGTGGAAGAGGCGCTCTATCCCGCCATGGAGGATTATCAGCTTGATCTGGTGATCGGCCAAGGCCCCTCGACCCGCACCGTCAAGTTGGATTTGCCTCGTTTTACCTTAATCGGAGCCACCACGCGAGCCGGCGCACTCACGTCGCCACTCCGCGAACGGTTTGGGCTGGTCTACCGGTTGGACTTTTACGCGCATGAAGAGTTGCAACGCATCGTGACCCGGTCGGCGGGGTTACTCGCGGTGCCCATTGACCAGGAGGGGGCATTGGAAATCGCCCGCCGTGCCAGAGGTACGCCGCGCATCGCCAATCGTCTCATTAAGCGAGTACGCGACTTCGCGCAGGTCAAGGCCGATGGCCGCATCACGGAGTCCATCGCCTCGAGTGCATTGGACTGGCTCGGGATCGACCGTGCAGGTTTTGACGACATGGACCGCAAAATCCTCTCGACTATCCTGGAGAATTATAATGGCGGTCCAGTCGGGGTCGAGTCCTTGGCTGCGACCCTAAACGAAGAAAAAGGCACCTTGGAAGATGTCTACGAACCTTACCTGATCCAGTCCGGCTACCTGGAGCGCACCGCCCGTGGTCGCCAAGCCACCCGCCTTGCGTACCAGCACTTCGGAAAGATGAAAGACCTACTTACTTAATCCTACACGCGCGACCGTGCAGGAAGAGTAGACATCTATAGACGTTCCGCCTCTGCTCTTTCAGAGGTCAGTCGACTTATTAGAGACCAAGGCAGGGCATGCCCATGCAACGAACAAAAGAGCAGGTTCTTCAGCTAGTCGAAGAGAATCTGAGCGCACTCCGTCGACTTGGGGTGCGGCGACTTGGACTCTTCGGTTCCTGTGCCAGAGGAGAAGCGACGTCAACGAGCGATTTGGATTGTGTGGTCGAATTCGACCGGAAATCGTTCGATGCCTACATGGACCTCAAGTTCTTTCTCCAAGACCTATTTCAGTGTCCCATCGATCTTGTTCTTGCCGATACCATCAAGCCGAGGCTACGGCCAATCATTCAAGGTGAAACGGTCTATGCCGCGGGATATTGACGGCTATCTCGATGACATTGTGGATGCCATTCGGAAGATAAAGGCACACACTGCTGTGCTCCCAAGCAGCGGACCCTCTGGGTTTGTCTACAGTTCGACCTTCTTGCGCATAGAAAGGAGTCTTGTCATGGTTCAGAATCGGAACGCTTTTCATTGGTGGAGCTTTCATATCATTGCTATCTTGCTGCTGGCGATGTGTTCATTCAATAGCCTGGCGAGAGCAGAAGAGTCCGTTGAAGATCTACAAGCGAGTAAAAGTTTTAGGGAACGTCTGGACTGGATATCGGATATAGCGAAACAAAAGAAAACCTGGGAATTTCGATATAAGTTCCTCATCAAAAGTTATTGGGGGGCGGAAGAGAAACTGGACGAACTTCTAAACAAACACGGTAGCTCTGACCAAGGAAGCTTCAAGGACCATTTATCAATATCGATCCAAAGTATAGCCGCAGAAGAAAATCTTAAGTTGGCGGAACTTGCGGTCCGACAATACGCACTTCTCACACGTCTAGAAAATTTTCCAAACGGAAAAGACTCGGGCAGTTCAAAGGGCGATTCACCCTCCCAATCGTGCGATGTGACCGAAAAGCGCCTCATTCTTGAGGAGATTCGGCATGTCGAATCTCTTTGGCTCCAAGTTCAGCTTGGCTATGAAATGCAAAGACGGCTGGGCAGTATTGCAGATAAACGTTAATACGGCCCCGTTGTACCTTGATAGACATTTGGCATAATCGAAATTAGTGGAAGGGCGGTCATCTCAATAGCTGTCTTCCAGGGGGCGAATCACGCCAGGAATAAATATGCTATCGATTCATGAATCTAGACCTCACCTTGAGGAGGCTTGGATTGTTTTTCATGCTCAGGTGGCAGCCAAATTGAGACCACTAAAGTCAGGCGAGAAAGGCGAAGTATGTCTCATACCGACCTCTATAGCAGTTCGGACTATCGTCGAAGAACTTGAATCCGAGCCGCAATTTGACAAGCTCGTTGAAGCTCTAAAGCAGGTAGTGGAAAAGCAAGGGTTTCATACATCCAAAAATTTGGACACATGGAAGGGTGCGGTCAAAACCGCTCTCCGGCGGTCTGGATACTATCTCGATCCTTTCAATCCTTCGCATTTGACAGGTCAACGGCTTGTTCAGATTTTTGAGGGGCGAGGGGCAAAGTACACTCACCTATCTCCCCTGCAATTTCTTCACCTCCCATGGGGAACAGCACCGATAGTATGCAAGAGCTTTGAAATCAGGAAGTTCACTCAAGAAGAACTTGATGCTCTCTTACAGACCGAGATAACTAGGAATTTTTATACTGGCTCGATGGCGGATACGGAACTGCTATCCCGGTATTGGTTTTTAATCATGTCGGAGTCGTATGCGAGCAGGCCGCTTGGGAAAATTCCTGCTGAAGAAATGGCGGATAGCAGGCACATTTGTCCTCAGTATACTCAATTCCCACAGATCGAGAGTGCCCTTTATCGAATTGCGTTGTGCGATTGGCGACCTTGGCACAAACAACTCTCTGGGGGAAAGCGGCACAGATGAAAGAAATAGACCAGGCTTGGCAAAAGGTTAAGATCCCGTTCCTCCTCACAGTATCCGATAATTTGCTCGATAGACCCTCAAATGTTTCCCCTGAATCAGTGCTTGATCCTGATGTAGATTTGAGCTTCAGTGGTGGGGAAATACGTTTTGACCATGAGAGTGCCAGACACTTAGCTAAATCGCTGGAAAAGATTGATGAGTTACTTTCATGTATCGACTTAAACCGGAAGGAGTGGGCGTTTCTTACGCGTGGGTTGGGGTTTCTGTTGAAGGGGTATATGTCTGAAGGTTTGGAGCAGCTCTTGTGGCATATGGTAACCCTTGAAGCTATAGTCGGGGAAGACAAGCCAGGTATTACAAAACGACTGTGTTCTCGAATTGCCTCGGTGTTCGGCAAAACTCCTGAGGAGCAAAAAAAGGTAAGAAAGATTTTAGGCGATCTGTACAAAAAGCGAAGTCAGCTAGTTCACGGAAATGAATTTACAAAGCCCATTATGGACTCGCATCTTACGAAGGCAAGAGATCTGGCGCGGGGTACTGTTCTATGGATGATTCAGTGGGCGGCGGACATTACAAGGCAAAGCCTTGAATATGGTGGCCAAGCCTTACCAGGACGTGAAGAGTTGTTAGCCTTGCTCGATCTCGATCATAGACAACGAGAAAGTTTGGTAAAAACAGCATTGAATTTGCCGACGGATTTTCCCCACTGCTATGCAACCAGGTTCGATTTCGACTCTTGCGCGGGGCATGCCTAGATGGCAGCGCACAGTTCAGGCAAAACACCCGTAACATTGCTGCCAATGCTCTAAGACTTCGGCTTGCAAACCCATATTCATTCCTGTACGATCACCTATCCTATTGAATTTTTTACAATCCCTTCTCGTATGACCTGAGGCAGGGTGCCTGGCTGAACGGGGAAGGACGGAGTATTTTGTGGATCAGAAGGAAGGTATTCAACAGCATCGCCAAGCGATCGACCGACTCGATGACGAGATCCTGCGGATCCTGAACGAACGAGCCACCCATGTCATCGCGATTGGACATCTCAAGAAGCAGGCTGACTCCACGGCTCCGCTCCATACCCCTCGTCGTGAAGCGGAAATTGTCGATCGGTTAATGCGCCAGAATCCCGGTCCGTTCCCGAACGAGGCCATTCGTCCGCTTTACCGTGAAATCATGTCGGCGTCCCTGTCCCTGGAGGGCCCCCAAAAGGTGGCCTATCTGGGCCCGCGCGCGACGTTCACGCATCTGGCCTGCATCCACAAATTTGGTTCTTCTGCGCAGTACGTACCCGTGAACAGTATCAAGGAAGTATTCAGCGAGGTGGAGCGTGGCAGGGCAAACTTTGGCGTCGTGCCCATCGAGAACTCGACGGAAGGGGTGGTGAACCATACCCTGGATATGTTTATCGACTCAAGTCTGGTGATTTACGGCGAAGTGATGCAGGAGATTTCCCACCACCTCTTGTCAAAGGCCGAGCGTCTGGAGGACATTAAAAAGATCTATTCTCACCCCCATGCGATAGCCCAATGCCGCAATTGGCTTGAAACCAACTTGCCGCACGTTCCGACATCGGAGGTGGCCAGCACGGCTCGTGCGGCGGAGATGTGCGCGGATGATCCGACGGCGGCCGCCATAGCCTCGGAATTGGCTGCAGAACTCTACGGACTGAAGGTGTTGAAGTCCCGCATCGAAGACAACATCAACAATTTCACCCGCTTTCTCGTCCTTTCGCAACGGGCTCCGGAACGGACGGGTAAGGATAAAACCTCGGTGATGTTGTCGGTGAAGGATCGTGTGGGCGCGCTCTATGATCTATTGCGTCCCTTTGCGTCGTCAGGGCTGAATATGACGAAGATCGAGTCGCGACCCTCTCGACGGAAGGCCTGGGAGTACCTCTTCTTTGTCGATATCGAGGGCCATGTGGAAGAAGAAAAGCTGAAAAAGGCGTTGGAGGAGATCAAGAGCCGCTGTCTCTTCATGAAAATTTTAGGGTCGTACCCGGTGCATAGTTAAATCATGGCATTGAACGTCCATCCAGATATTCAGTCGCTCTCCCCATACGTGCCGGGCAAGCCCATCGACGAGCTTGAGCGTGAACTGGGGATTGCCAAAGCCATCAAGCTGGCGTCAAACGAAAATCCTTTAGGGCCGTCTCCTAAAGCCGTTGCCGCGTTGAAGGATATGGCAGCTGGGCTGCATCGCTATCCAGATGGCGGCGCACATCGGTTACGCCGGGTTTTGGCAGAACGGCTGAAAGTCGGCATGGATCAGGTGATTCTGGGGAACGGTTCAGACGAGATTCTGGGCTTGCTGGCGCGGACCTTTCTGGCTCCCGGCGACGAAGCGGTGATGGCCGACCATACGTTCGTCATCTATAAGATGGAAGTGACGGCGGCACATGGAAAGCCGGTCATCGTCCCGCTTAAACAGTGGCATCATGACCTGCCCGCAATGGCGGAGGCCATCACGCCTCGGACGAAGCTGGTCTTTGTGTGTAACCCCAACAATCCGACCGGGACCATGGTCCCGGCGGGGGACATCGACGCCTTTATGGCTCGGGTGCCGTCGGACGTTGTAGTGGTATTCGACGAGGCCTATTACGAATATGTTCGCGATCCGCAGTATCCAGACAGCCTGGCCTATGTCAAACAGGGGCGGAACGCGATCGTGTTGCGTACGTTCTCGAAGATCTACGGCCTCGCGGGATTGCGCATCGGTTATGGGGTGTCGACGCCGGAAATTGTGAATTACCTGAATCGTCTTCGCCCGCCTTTTAACGCCAATAGCATGGCGCAACAGGCGGCGTTGGCAGCGTTGGACGATGACGAGCATCTTCGGAACAGTCGCACTGTCAACGAAAAGGGTATGGCGACGCTTCGTGCTGGATTGGAAGCCTTGGGGTTAAATCCTTTGCCGAGCGAGGCGAATTTTTTGTATTTCGATGTAGGACGCGATGGACGTGTCGTGTTTGATGCCCTGTTGCGAGAAGGTGTGATTGTCCGTCACATCGAAGGTCGCATGGTGCGAGTGACCGTTGGATTGCCGGACGAGAATCAACGATTCTTGGACGCGCTCAAAAAAGTCCTCGGCCGTTAAGCGGGTGGGATGAAGGACCATGATCATCGTCATGAAACCGCAGGTCAGTGATCGGGACATCGATCATGTGATGGATCGTTTGCTGGAATTGGGCATGAAGGGGTTTGTCACCAAGGGGGAAGAGCGGACCATTATCGGCGTGATCGGAGATGATCGGGTGCTGCAAGGGCAGCCGCTCACGATATTTGCTGGAGTCGAAAGCGTCACACCCATTCTGTCACCCTGGAAGATGGTCAGCCGGGAGTTCCAGAAGCATGACAGCGTCATCGATATTAACGGCGTCAAGGTCGGCGGGAAGAAGATCGTCATTATGGCCGGACCTTGTGCCGTGGAGAAACGGGAGTTGACGGTGGGGATTGCCCACGAGGTCAAGGCTGCTGGGGCGACCATCCTTCGCGGCGGGGCCTATAAACCGCGGACCTCGCCTTATTCGTTTCAAGGCCTCGGCAGCGAGGGGTTGGATTTTCTCGTCGAGGCTCGGAAACAGACTGGCTTGCCGGTGATCAGCGAAATTCTTGACCCGCGAGATATCGACCTGTTTCTTGAGAAGGCGGATATTATTCAGATCGGCGCCCGCAATATGCAGAACTTCGAGTTGCTGAAGGAAGTGGGAGCCTATGATAAACCGGTGCTCCTCAAGCGGGGGATGTCGGCCACGATCAAGGAATTCCTCCTCTCGGCGGAATATATCATGTCGCGTGGGAACCGTAACGTGATGTTGTGCGAGCGGGGCGTGCGCACCTTTGAGACGCAGTATCGGAATACGCTGGACTTGGCGGCTGTGCCAACGCTGAAAGAGATGTCGCATCTACCAGTCATCGTTGATCCCAGCCATGCCACGGGAAAATGGCAACTCGTGGCCCCCATGTCCAAGGCCGCGGTGGCAGCTGGGGCGGATGGGTTGTTGATCGAAGTCCACTCGAATCCGGAATGCGCGCTTTGCGATGGGGAAGAGTCCCTCAAGCCAAGCCGATTCAACGATCTTTTACAGGACCTCAGAAAGATTGCCGACGCGGTCGGACGCGAACTGTAAATCATGATCTCAACCACCACTCCTACTCCGAACCACGCCCCCATGACGGCCTCTGCCCTTCCTCCTTTGCACTTCAAGCACGTGGCGATTATCGGTGTGGGGTTAATCGGTGGGTCGTTGGGGATGATCCTCAAGCAGCAACACCTCGCGGATTCCGTCGTCGGGGTTGGACGTCGAGTCGAGAATCTGAAAACGGCAGTCGACCTCCAGGCGATTGATCGCTATGTGTTGGAGGCCAAAGACGGGGTCCGCGAGGCCGATCTTGTCGTGCTGGCCACACCGGTTGATACGTACGAGCGGCATTTAAAGGAATGGGCCTCATATCTTTCTCCTGGCACTATCGTGACTGATGTCGGTAGCGTCAAGGGTTCGCTTGTGGGACAAGTAGAAGCGCTGTTGCCTCCGGGAGTCCACTTTGTCGGTGGGCATCCCATCGCGGGCAAGGAGAAAACCGGCGTGGCCGCTGGGTCGGTCGATCTCTATCGCGGAGCGCGCTGCATTCTCACCCCGACCAGCCAGACGAATTCGGATGCGTTGGCCACGGTGCGTCAACTCTGGGAGCGAACTGGGTCGATTGTTTTGACGATGGATCCCTTTCTGCATGATCAGGTGCTAGGTGCGGTCAGTCATCTCCCGCATGCGGTGGCTTTCGCTCTGGTCAATGCCCTAACGGAAATTAATCTGGAGACGACTCCGAGCCTGGATCTGTTGAAGTATTCCGGGGGTGGGTTACGTGACACGACCCGTATCGCCGCGAGTTCCCCGGAAATGTGGCGGGATATTTTCATGTGGAATCGTGACAACCTCGTGCACATGATTACGGTGTATGAGCGGCATTTGGCGACGCTGAAGGCATTCATTCAGCAAGGGGATGCCCCGGCGATCGAGCAGGCACTTGAGCGGGCGAAGCAGGTTCGCGAGCAACTGAAGCCATGAACATTTTAAATGGGTGGGTGGTGTGTGACTCGGTATACAACGTGAGAGATAGACGAATGCAGGGCCACGGACTCCCATGTTCTCACTGACGATCACTCCTCATGGCCCGTTGATTGGCACCATTGCTGTGCCAGGGGATAAATCTATCACTCATCGGTCGATTATCCTGAGTGCATTGGCGGAGGGTGAAAGCCTGATCCAGGATTATTGTCCAGGGGAAGATTGCTTGCACACGGCCCGCTGTTTTCGAGCGATGGGCACTGAGGTGGAGGAAACGCCGACGCAGCTGCGGCTTCGTGGTAAGGGGCTGTGGGGGCTGTCAGAACCAGATCGGATTTTGGATTGTGGGAATTCAGGGACGGGCATCAGGTTGATGACCGGCCTCCTGTCGGGGCAGGACTTTTTTTCCGTGTTGACGGGAGACGACTCGATTAGGCGTCGGCCGATGGGTCGCGTGGTGAAGCCACTTCGGGAGATGGGAGCCATGATTGCCGGGCGGAAGGGGGGAGAGCTTGCTCCACTGGCCGTGACAGGGCGGCGACTTCGTGGGTTCACCTACCAATCCCCAATCTCCAGTGCGCAGGTGAAGTCCTCCTTGCTCTTGGCCGGGCTGTTTGCTGAGGGCGAGACCACGATTACGGAGCCGAGACAATCCCGCGATCATACTGAACGGCTGTTCCGCTATTTGGGCGTCCCTCTTCATGGCACGCCAACCGCAGTGACGGTGACGGGACGGCCTTCTGTCGGCTGGTCAGGGTTTCGTCTGCGAGTGCCTGGCGACCTGTCGAGTGCGGCGTTCTTTCTGGTTGGTGCAACGCTGGTGCGAGGGTCTGATGTCACTATTGAGCATGTAGGGATGAATCCCACTCGTACCGGGATCCTCGAGGTGTTGCGGCAGATGGGTGCGGATATCCAAGTATTCAATCAACAGGATGAAGCAGGGGAGCCGGTGGCCGATCTGAGGGTTCGGTCTGCCTCGCTCAAGGGCGTGACGGTGGGCGCGGACATGATTCCGCAAACGATCGACGAGTTTCCAATCCTGTGCGTCGCGGCGGCGTTAGCCGAGGGCGAAACCCGTATTTCAGGTGCCCAAGAACTGCGGGTAAAGGAAAGCGACCGCATTGCCAGCATGGCGACGGAACTCCGCAAGGTGGGGGTGCAGGTGGAGGAACTTCCGGATGGCATGGTCATTACCGGTCTTGGAGGTGCATCGGCCGCACGGCCCACGCCCTTGAATGGGGCTCAATGTCAAAGCTATGGAGACCATCGCGTGGCCATGTCTATGGCAATCGCCGGGCTCTTGGCCAAGGGTGGGACCGTCATCGACGACACGGACTGTATCGAGACTTCTTTTCCAGGATTTTCAGATAAGCTATTGAAATTATTGACACGATGAACTTGAACGCTATAATACAGCCCCAACAAGCTAGTGACCCTGGGTTCGTTCACCCGGCGAAGTGGTTGGTAATTGTCATTGACGGCCCGGCGGGAGCGGGAAAGAGTACGGTTGCGAAGCTCCTCGCGTCGCGCTTGGGATTGCTGTATTTGGATTCCGGGGCCTTGTATCGCGCACTCGCCTGGAAAGTCTGTCAGCGAAAGATTGATCCTACTGATCACTCTGCCGTGATCAGCTTATTGTCGTCGACGTCTGTGAAGTTGGAACAAGCGATTGGCGGCGGGCGTGTGTTTGTTGATGGGCAAGATGTGACCACCGACATTCGTACGCCACAAGTGAGTGAAGTCTCTTCCAAAGTGTCGGTGATTCCGGAGGTGCGGGAGTGGCTGTTGCCCTTGCAACGAGAGTTGGCCGTGCGGGGTGGTGTGGTTGGTGATGGCCGTGATTTGGGGACGCGGGTGTTCCCGGATGCGGCAGTGAAGTTTTTTTTGGAAGCTGACCTGGAAACCCGTGCAACGCGACGCCTGGATGAACTGCATCGCAACGGCCACCAAGGTCTCTCGTTTGAGCAGGTATGCCAGGAAGTGTTGACGAGGGATCAGCGGGATCAGTCGCGGGCGATTGCGCCCTTGGAGGCTGCTCCGGATGCAAGTCGGATTGATACGTCGCGGCTGACGGTCGATGAAGTGGTTGATCGGCTCATGTCTGTGGTTCGTGCCCGGTTGTGAGTGGGTTCTGTTATGCGTTGCTGTGGATGCTTTTTTATGGCATCGTTCGACTAAGCTTTCGCTTTAAGGCCGTCGGGCAGCAGCATGTTCCCCGCCGTGGCGGGGTTCTCATCGCCGCGAACCATGCGAGCTATTTGGATATTCCGTTTGTGGCGTGCGGGGTCAGGCGGCGGTTAGCCTATATGGGACGGCAGGATTTGTTCGCTGTTCCGGGCCTCAATTGGGCCTGTCGATGGTTGGGGTGGATTCCGATCCGGCAGGGGCGGGTGGATCGGGTGGGATTTGGGAAGGCGATCCAGCTGATCCAATCCGGTCGAGGGGTGGTCATTTTTCCGGAAGGGAGACGGACCACGTCGGGTCAGTTGCAACCGGGAATGCCGGGACTAGGAGTCATTGTCGAAGAGACCCGATGCCCTGTTATTCCGGCCTTTATCGAAGGAAGTTTTGAGGTCTTGCCTCCTGGTGCCTGGCGGATTCGATTTCGCCCAGTGCGCGTACGATTTGGCAAGCCCCTGCATTTTTCTCCGGAGGCGCTGGGCGTATCGGGGAAGGAGTTTTACCACGTGGTGAGCCGGACCGTGATGAAGGAAATCGCGGCCTTGGGAGGCGTTGAGCCTCCTGCTGAGACTGTCGCGCGAGTGGTACGCAGTCGCTCCAAATCCGGCCCCTCGGGCGTGCAAAGCTGAGCATGCCGTAGGGTGTATTCAATCAGCACCCGACAATCGTCGGAGGTTAGGGTCGTACGTTATGTCTACGGGATTGCAGCAAGAAGAGGTTCCGTTGGATCGGGACGCCATGGCAGCGCTCTACGAAGAGACCTTTAAGAACTTCGAAGAGGGCACCATTATCGAAGGGCGTGTCATCGCCATCGGTAAAGAAAAGATCGTGGTGGACATCGGCTATAAATCGGAGGGCATGATCCCTGGCGATCAATTCTCAGGGGATGACTTGCGTGCATTGAAGGTGGGAGACCAGATCCAGGTCTATATCGAAGAGCGGGAAGATGCCGAAGGGAATCTGATTCTCTCCAAAGAAAAAGCAGACAAGATGAAGGTGTGGGAAGACCTCGAGAAGGCGCACGATGAGGAGCGCGTGGTCGAGGGGAAGATCGTCTCCCGCATCAAGGGCGGCATGATGGTCGACATCGGTGTGAAAGCGTTCTTGCCAGGGTCGCAGATCGATCTCCATCCAGTGCGCGATCTCGATGGGTTGGTCGGAAAGACGTTCCCGTTCCGGATCATCAAGATCAACCATCGTCGTGGAAATGTCGTCGTGTCGCGCCGAGTGCTACTCGAGCAGACGCGCGATTCGAAGCGTCAGACCACGTTGTCGACGTTGAAGGAAGGCCAGCTTATTCAGGGTATGGTGAAGAACATTACGGAGTACGGAGCCTTCATCGATCTCGGCGGAATTGACGGGTTGCTGCACATTACGGATATGTCGTGGGGCAGGGTGAATCATCCGTCCGAGCTCTTTATGGTGAGTGATCGTGTCGAGGTGTTGGTGTTGAAGTACGATCGGGAAACCGGCCGAATTTCGCTTGGGCTTAAGCAGAAGGGGCCTGATCCCTGGAGTCATGTGGCGGCCAAATATCCGATCGGGACGCGCGTGCAGGGTAAGGTGGTCAGCTTGACCGATTACGGCGCCTTTGTGGAATTAGAACCCGGCGTCGAGGGATTGGTCCATGTGTCTGAGATGTCGTGGACGCATGAAGTCCGTCATCCGTCGAAGATTGTGTCGGTGGGCAGTCCAGTCGAAGCCGTGGTGCTCAATCTCGATTCCAACAATCGAAAGATCTCCCTGGGCATGAAGCAAGTCATTGCCAATCCATGGGACATGATCGAAGCCAAGTATCCGGTAGGTACCAAGATCGAGGGGAAGGTCAAGAGCTTGACGGACTTCGGTGCGTTCATAGGGATGGACGAAGGCGTCGACGGGTTGATTCACATTTCGGACATGTCGTGGACAAAGCATGTCAAGCATCCCTCGGAGCTCTTTAAGAAGGGACAGAAGGTCGATGCCATTGTGCTTCGCATCGACAAGGAAAAAGAGCGGCTGTCTTTGGGGTATAAGCAGTTGACTCGCGATCCCTGGGAAGATGAAATCCCCAACCGGTATCCAGTGGGAATGTCTACCACCGGGAAGGTCACCAAGATCGCCGATTTTGGGGTCTTTGTGGAACTCGAGGGTGGAGTCGAGGGGCTCATTCATATCAGTGAAGCCGAGTTGCCGGCATCGACTAAGCTGGAAGATCATTTTAAGCCCGAAGCCGAGTTGTCGGTGAAAATTATCAAGGTTGACCGTGATGAGCGGAAAATCGCCCTCAGCTTGCGCGAGTTCCGAATGGATGCAGAGCGGAAGCAGATGGACGACTTCCATGAGACCCAAGGCCAGTTGGACCAAAGTTTGGGGCGGGCAGCCAAGCGGGCCAAATAGGCTGACAGGGTTCGATTGTGAAAGCTGAGACACTGTGGATGTAAATCCCACTGACCTTCCCACTGAGCGGGCGCCCCGCAAGCGGTCATTTGGCCGCTGGTTGTTCTGGGCGCTGCTTGGTGGGATTGCGGTCACATTCCTAGTCAATTTGTTTTGGCCTGACCTTGACTTGTCTGCTGAGGATCGGATCGCTCTGATTCGGGTCGAGGGGGTGATCGTCGATGCGCAGGAGACGGTGGGGGACTTAAAGCGATTCGGAGAAAACCCGAGCGTCAAGGCCATTGTCCTGCGGATCGACAGTCCTGGCGGCGGGGTTGTGCCATCGCAAGAAATTTATGATGCTGTCAAACGTGTGCGGACGAAGTACAACAAATTAGTTATTACCTCGATGGGGACGGTGGCGGCTTCGGGCGGCTACTATATTGCCTCAGCCACGGATCGAATCATGGCCAATCCAGGGACGTTGACGGGCAGCATTGGCGTCATCATGGAGTTGGCGAACGTCGAGGGATTGATGAAGAAGATCGGCGTCGAGAGCCTCGTCATTAAAAGTGGGGCGCACAAAGATCTGGCGTCCCCCTTCCGACAGATGAAGCCGGAGGATCGTGCGATTTTGCAGGCAGTCATGGACGATGTTCATCTCCAGTTTATGGAAGCGGTCGCCGCCGGACGGGCGCTCAGCATGGAAGAAGTGCGTTTGTTGGCCGATGGCCGCGTGTTCACCGGTCGCCAAGCCAAAGATTTGCACCTAGTGGATGACATTGGCAATTTAGATGATGCGATTCGCTTGGCCGGAGAATTATCGGGCATGATGGGGGAGCCAAAGGTGGTGGAGCCTCGACGACGGTTCTCGATTCGTGAATTACTGGAGAGTCGTGTCCTGGGAGTGTTCCCACAGTTCAATATCCGGTCTGGCGTCAGCTTGAAATACCTTGTCGCTTTTTAAGTAACGGGAATGTAGCGGCATGGGAGTGAAGTAGAACACGGGGTGCGAATCTCGAAGGTGACAAGGAGGGAAGCGGATGACGAAAGCGCAGATCATCGAGATGGTCTCAGAGGAGGTGAAGACCCTGACCAAGCGGCAGGCGGAAGTCGTGGTTAATACCGTCTTCGATTCGATCCGGGATTCCTTGCGCCGGGGAGATAAAACCGAAATCCGTGGCTTTGGCAGTTTTCGGTTGCGAGCGCGCCGGGACAAGCAAGGACGTAATCCAAAAACTGGAGAGTCGGTCAATGTTCCGGCGAAAAAAGTGCCCTTCTTTAAGGCTGGGAAGGAACTCAAGGAATTGCTCAATACCCCTGCGGGCTCATAACCTATTGACGTTCAGCTAGAGGTTGCTATGGCGTGGTTTAGTTCGCGCGAAGACTCCGTGACAGAACCAGAGGTCCGGTGGCAAGAAGAAGCCCTCACGCGGCTTGAGCGGGCGCCCCTGTTCCTGCGCGGAATGGTCAAAAAACTAGCGGAAAAAAAAGCGCGCGAATTTGGCTACCCAGAAATTACGGTGGAGATTCTCGACCAATTCAAAGGGCAGATGATGGGGAAGATGGGGGGCGAATCAGGAATGGTTGAGGCCGCCGATCAAATGGCCAGCGGCCATCTCCCCTGGACGGCGGCAGCGAAAGCACGCCTCGACACAGTTCCTGAATTTATGCGAGGCATGATCAAGCAGATTGCCGAAGAAATGGCACGGGAACGCGGGCATATGGAAGTCAACATTGAGCTCTACGAAAAAGTGGAGTCAGTGGGAGATTTTCACGATGCCGCCATCGCTTCGCTGGAGTGGACCGAGGGGGCGAAGGCGAAACTGGAGGAGAAAATCAAAAACTCTCCGCCGATTGCCATGGACTTTGTCACGGACTTGCTCAAGCGAGATACGGAGGATTTGGCGAGAGAGAAAGGGATCACCCTCATTGATGAGTTGGCCTTGACTCTGCTCTGGGAAGCGCCTAAGGCGCATGTGGCCTGGGCGGATGACGCGTGGAAGCGCCTGCTCACATCACCTGACTTTGTTCGGAGTGGTATTCGGAAAGCGGCTGAGCGGCGTGCACGGAAACTCGGACTCAAGGAGATCGATTCCGACCACCTCACGACCTTCCGCAACGAAGCGATGATGCGAGCGGTAAAGCGAATCCGGAGCTTTGGCTATAAGGAGCTGACGTTCGATGCGTTTGAGGATGCGATGGGAAAGGTGAAACGGCTTCAAGGAAATGAGCAAGCGGAGAAACGACTGCAGGAAATTCGTGAGTATATGAAGCATAAGCCAGAAGTCGGCGTACTTGGCGAAGAGCTGATGGATCGGTTCAGAAAGTATCTGAAGGGTGAAGGGACGCTCTAGGCGGTGTGTCGTTTGAGGTGTATCTTTCCCGTCCGTCCTCAACATGGACGAACAGTAGTTCTCTGCTTTGACTGAGTCGACAGACAGTACGGATCAACAAGTCGCTTGATTCATCTTTAGGGCCAATTTCAGGGCCAAGACAAGTTCTTAATCGACACCATTATGACGTGCCTTTTTTGAAAAATGCACACCTCAGACCCATGGGGACTCACCCATCGGCCTGATGGCATGTCAGTTTCAGGAAGGAAGTGCGCGGTTAGTGAGTCTCGACCGGCTTGGGCCAAAACATATGCCGAATCTGGGGAAGCGGCTCGCTATCGAAGTTGGGGATGTCGTACAAGCAGCGATCGATGGTGGCGACTTCCTCTGGTGTAAGATCAAGGACCACATGTTTCTTCCAGAATTGATCGAAGGCAAAATAATCTCCACTTTGTGGCCGATCTGCCAAGAGGGCCTGCATAGCCTTGAACCCCTCCGTGTCCACACCTGACACGCGATCTTTATTCCGATCGATACACCACTTCACCACTTCGGCAACACCGTGCATCGTCAACGAAATTTTAACTTTCTCATTCGCAGACATGATTGATCCTCCTTATAAGAGAGTATATTTTACCCGAATCATGCCTTGATTCGCCAGAGGAGAATGCAAATTCAACCGCTTCGTCATTTCTCCTTGTTCAAGGGCATTCCATTGCGTCCAACTGGTACGGTCGGTATACTGGCGCCATCCTTCCGGCACCTCCAGATTTCCCAGCTTTCTGCGCGGACAGGTAGGCGTGTGGTGCGTGCTCGGCTCATGACAATGATGTCCAGTCGCAGGGGGCATGAAATCCTACATGACTCGTTTACGTTTAAGGCACCTTTATCGGGGGGCCGTGGCTGCGCTAGCGGGTCTGATGTTATCATATGCCAGTTGTAGTAAGCGCGAACCGTTTGTTCCGCCGGATCCGTTTTATCTTTTTGCTACCTATACTGTAGGGAAAAATCCAACCTCTGTCACCGCAGCTGACTTTAATCAGGATGGGCTGACAGACCTGGTCACCACGAATATCGGTAGTAATTCCCTGTCAATTTTGTTTGGCAATGGGGATGGCAGCTTTAATGAAGCGATTCAGATTGAGGCTCATCGTGAACCACGAGCGGTGGTGGTGGAAGATTTTAATCGAGATGGCTACCTCGATATGGCTGTGGCGTGCTCGGGCAGCGATCAAATCGTGCTGTTCTTCGGATCGGCCAAGGGAAGATTCAGGATTGGTCAGCGTTACAGCGTTATGCGTACGCCGGTGTCTCTGGCGAGCGCGGACTTCAATGGCGATCGGAATCCCGACCTGGTGGTGGCACTCCGTAATGACAAGATCAAAGTGTTTCTTGGTCGGGGCGACGGATCTTTTGCAGAGGGGGTGCAATATGAATATGGAGACACCCCTACTTCCCTGGCACAAGCCGATTTTAATGGCGATGGAAACCCAGACCTCGCGGTGACCAATGGGGGCCCCATGAGTAGTGCGGTGTCCATTTGGATTGGGAATGGGGATGGGACGTTTCGTGCGCCGACAGACTATCGAACAGGAAAACGTCCGTTGGCCGTCACGTTTGGGGATTTTAACGTGGATGGAAATGTCGATCTCTTTGTGATCAATGGGGAGATGGATACGGTGACGACCTTTCTTGGGAATGGCAAGGGCGCCTTCGATCGCATGAAGGAGTCTGGAGCAGACCAGGGGCCAACGAATGGATTGGTGCATGACTTCAACGAAGATCGCCTACCCGATGTGGCCATCGTCAATATTCAATCCAGCAATCTTTCCATCCTCTATGGTCAAGGGGATGGCTCGTTTCGCTATCCTCCCCGCAACTACCGTACCAAGGGAGGACCGTTCGCTCTGACCATGGTCACCTTGACGAACAATTCATCCGACGCCCAGGCTCTGGTGATTGCGAACAATGGAGCCTCAAGTATTTCCATATTTTTGCCTCAGGCAATAGGATCTCGTGCTTCATCCAGCCATCCGGGTCCCACCTAGATTCTCCCAACAGACAGAAACTAACACCACGTTCCGCTCCGCTATGGCCCAAAGCCCGCATCTGGAGCGGGAAATCTTGACAGCTCGTAAGGCCTCAGATAGAGTGGCAACAGTTGAGTCTTGACTCGTTCTTTCCGATAGAGAAAGAGTGGGATATGCGTGTTGAAGCGCCTCTTTCTGGGTTCTGTTGTTTTCCTGCTACGTGCAAGGCGAGTACAAATAGAGTCTGACGACGGATAGTGTTTTCTGTCGGAGTTTCGCGTTGCAATCAGGGAAGAACGCGGCGCACATGTCGTAGCCGGTTGCCTATGTCTGGACGGAACAAAGGTCGAACCTTTGGAAAGTATAAGTCGACAGGTTCGTATTGGAACCCGTTGAAGAGGCAGGGTGAAATATATGCATTGTCTCAAGTGCCGGGGATGTATGTTATTTGAGCGGCACTATACGGTGATGAGTCGCCGATTGTATGCGCGATGCCTCAACTGTGGGTTTTGGCTGGATTTGGCGGACCTCTTGCGATTCTTCCACCGAGTCATCGATAGCGGCGTCAAAGGGCGGAAAACGAGAGAAACAATCTCTTTGTAGCGAGGCGAATAGATATGCACTCACGACGGATGTGGAGCAAGGTGTCAACGGGAACGGCGATGTGTCTTCTTTTCGCTGGCGTGCTGTCCGTAATCGGCGGATGGAGTGCCCCGGCGTATGCCGAGAAGCGGTATGTTCAGGCTCGGGAGAAAGGGAGGGTGCACCTTGCCAGCCGGCGAGGGACCTATGGCCATCCCCAGGCAACTCGGGCCTCAGCTCATAGTGTGCTCTTGAAAGATCTCTCGACTGGACGCACGTTGTACGAGTTGAATCCCCGTGAACGCGTGTCTCCGGCAAGCCTGACCAAAATCATGTCCGCACTCGTCATCCTTGAGTATGGGCAGCTACATGATCAGGTTACGGTCAGTGACTATGCGGCTGCGGCTCCCAAAACGCATTTGCGTCTGAAGCCCGGACAGGTGTTTCGCCTGGAGGATCTCCTAAAAGCGATGTTGATTGCGTCGGCGAATGACGCCTGTCGCGCGGCGGCCGAACATGTGGGAGGTTCAGAAGAACGATTTGCGGCGTTAATGAATCTGAAGGCCCAGACTCTTGGGTTGGCCGATTCGCACTTTATGAACGCCTGCGGATTCGACGATCCGAATCATTACTCCACTGCCGAAGATATTGCGCGGTTAACCCAGGTCGCGATGGAGCATCCGGTGTTCAGGGCCTTCGTGCGGGAAGAGTTGGCAATCATTACGGCGGTGAACACCAATCAATCCTTTATGTTGCGGAGCACGAATCGACTACTGGGAAAGATTCCTGGAGTCGAGGGAGTCAAGACCGGCTTTACATCCAAAGCTGGCCGGTGTTTTGTGGGGAAAGTCTCTCAGGATGGAAAAGAACTCCTCTTGGTTCTGTTGAACTCGCAACGCCGATGGAATACGGCGACTACCCTGATTAACTATGGGCTTCGGGTCAGTCAGCCCCGTCCTGTGTCCACTGTAGCCATGCAATAGCAGCAGCGCTGCTGCCCTGTCGTCGTCTTATTGACCCTCCCCTGATTTCACAGACACCTCCATAAGTGGGAGAATGATGAAATTGGAGGTCAG
>CXWL01021425.1_pt1 | contig 46235 bp, 53 predicted proteins | sample 590931 | NCBI WGS metagenome assembly CXWL01 (sample SAMEA3498368, study PRJEB10139) | groundwater metagenome | biome: water well; material: biofilm material | place: Germany | collected 2015-04-27 | reverse complement strand
ACTTCGGCGAGCCGATCGAGGCTGTGCAACATGCCGGCGCCCTGCAACAGCGTATCCAGGATCAGCAGGTTAGGGCTCGATTGCGAGGCAAAGCGCACCACCGCGGCGTCAATGCCGCCCTGATCGACGCTGATTTCAGCGCGGGCCATGCGCCGATCGGCGGTGATCCCTGCGATCAGGTCGGCGATTTCGGGGCGATCGCAAGAGGCATGAATTGTGATGCGCGGCACCGGTTGCTCGGTGACCGTCCCTTCGTCGCGGGCTATCGTCAATGCTGGCGCCGGCTCGTCGAGTTGGAAGGGGTCGTCGTGTTGAGTGGGCGTGTAGGGCAAACTGGTCTCGTTAGCGGGCGTCCCGGGAGCGGCCTCCGCATCGAACGATGGCATTGGCGCCAATGCGCCAGCGGCGAAGCTCTCGTCTTCCTCCAATACGAATTCGGGTTCGTCCTCGAGGTTCCAGTCCAATTGGGTGTTCGGTGAGTTCATGGCGGTCGGCCCTTATCGAGCAACGTCGCTGATGACGACATGTTCTTGTTCGCTGCGCGTCGCGTGAGTTGGCTGTCCCTCGCGGTAGGCCTCGAACACAGTGGTGCGGCGTCCAGAATCGCGGGGCGTGGCATCGCGCGGACGCAGAAGATCGCTTGGGTCTTCCACCATCGCCGCCAGATTGGCCTGCATGGCGCAGCCGAAACTTTCCCAGGCTTGGTTGTTGCTTTGATGCCCCAGGTCCTGCTCCCACAACGGCGCACATTCCGGTGCGCGCGCCTCGAAGCGCGAGAAGCTCACCACTACAGGCTCTTCCGTGGTTCCAGAGGCGTCGTATGTGGAAGAAGCGATGGCCGCGTGCGAAATTCCTGCCGCGACCAGGAAGCGCCGCGCCTGATCGGACAAGACCTGAGCGGAAGCTTCGTTTGCTCCGCCCGCAGGCGCGCTCAACACCAGAGCGCCGTGGCCGTAACGCAGATAATTATTGGCCAGCGCAGAGAGCTCTCCAGATTCGGTCGGCGCCAGCGAAACATCGCCGGGCACGGCCGCAAGGCGATATTCTTGCGACGTCTGCTCGACCGCGATCTGATGGCGGTCGCCACTCGTGGGGCTGGCGTTTCCCGGCGGCGGGTCAGGGATGCTGGCGCAGGCGCCGAGCGCGCTGAGGCCGAGAACAAGAGTAGGCAAGCGTGACTTCATTGCGCGCCTCATTCAACGACGTGGCCATGAGGTCCCAATAGACGGCTTGGCGCGCCGTCATGGGACTCAGGGGGACGATAAAGTGCGTTCAGACGGCCGGTGAGCAGGCTCTCGCCTTCGGTCGGGTTCATGAAGCCGTCGGCGGGAGTACGTAATTGTCCCGGCGCCGTGGGCTGCACGAGGTAGGGCGTGGCGATGATGACTAGTTCGGTCTCGTTGTTGATAAAATCGCGCGAGCGGAACAACGAGCCAATCACGGGCGTGTTCATAACGCCTGGCACGCCCTCCATCGCGTGGCGGGTGCGTTCCTGCAACATCCCCGCCATCACAATCGAGCTGCCAGACGACATTTCCAAGGTCGTCTCCGCGCGCCGCACTTGCAGCGCGGGAATATTAAAGCCGCGGATGACAGTGGTGGAGCCGTCCGGGTTGCGCACAGCGGTGTCGCCAGTGTTGATGGCGCCGTCGGAAGTCAGCTCGCTGACCTCGGTCGACACTTTGAGCGAAATACGCCCGCCGGACATGACTACCGGCGTGAACGCAAGGCCAACGCCGAACGGCTTGAACTCGACCGAGACCTGCCCGTCTTTTGCCGAGACAGGAACCGGAAATTCGCCGCCGGCAAGGAAGGTGGCGGCTTCCCCGGAGATCGCGGTGAGGTTGGGCTCCGCCAATACGCGCAGCAGCCCGGCACGCTCGAACGCTTCGATCGAAGCGTCGGTCTGGCGCAATTGTTCGCTGCGCGCGGGACCGTACGTGGTGGAGGTGCCGATGAAATTGCCGTTGGGGTCGAACACGGCTTCCTGCGAATAACCGCCGACCCCTGCCCCCGATGGTGTTGTCCCAGTCCCAGCGTTCGCCCCCGGAAAGGTCAGACTCTCGGGGTGGAGGATATTCTCGGCCACGCCGCCTGACCCAGCTAGGCCGCCCAGAATAGCCCCGTTGATCGAATAACCGCTACGTGTGGCGATATCGACGAAAGCGTCCGAGGGCAGCAGCTGGTTGACCATCTCGTCATAATTGAGATTGACCCCCAATTGCCGGATGAGCGTGCGACTCATCTCCACCACGCGCACGCGTACGAGCACCTGCTCGCTGCCTTGCACTTGAATGAGATTGACGATGCGGCTTTGCCCGGATGCGCCCGGCGCGCCCCCGCCCGTGCTGGTGGCGAGAAATTGCGTGGCGATCTGGTTGGCGCGATCGGCTTCCGCCGCGCTCTGAGCGTTGCCGGAGAGCACGATAGCGCCGTTCAGCGCTTCTGCTTGTATGCGCGAGGAGGGGGCGTGACGACGCAGAATGTCATTCAACGGCGCGACGTCGGGCTCAACCCGGATTTCGACGTTCGCAATCTGGCGGCCGTTTGCGTCGAAGAAAAAGAGGTTGGTTTGCCCAAGCGCGCGGCCCACCACATAAGCGCGCCGAGCTGTGCGCACTGTGGCGTCGGCGATGGCGGGATTGGAGATCAGCACATCGCGCGCATCGGCAGGCAAATCGATCACCGCCGACTTGCCGAACGGCAGCACCATCGAGACCGACTGGGCGCCGCCGCCGCCATTGACGCGCATGACCGAGGATGCATCCGGCGGCTCAAGCTGCGCTTGAGCGTAACCAGGGGTAAGCGCCAACGCCGCTGACAGAGCGGTGGCGAGAGAGGATCGAAAGGCCTGCGCCGATTTCATTACCGGCCTCCCTGCAGCGTGCCAAACGAGTGCACGCGCACTGAATCTGATTGTTGGCTCAGCGGATTGCTGTTTCGGGGCCTGGTGTTCAGACCTACCGTGTCGACTTGCACACCGCGCAGGGCGAGCGCGATATCGCCGAGCTTATCGGCATGTTCAAGAATGCGCGCGTCCTCGGGAGTGAGCTCAAGCACGGCGACTTCGGTGTCGATTATCTCCGGCCCATCGCCGCTGGTTTGGGTTTGAGTTTTGTCGCCCATCGCCAACACACGAACGTCCTCAAGGACAATCGAGCTGCGGACCTGCTCGCCGCCATCGGCTTCGAGCTTGGTGGTCACAATAACGTCCACGCGGTCATTCGGTTGAATGTAGCCCCCAGCAGCCGTCGCCGCTTCAATCGGGACCGACACGGCGCGGTAACCCGGCTCAAGCTGGGCGGCCATAAATCCGCGACCATCCGGCTGAATCACTGCGCCGACTATGATCGGCTCGCCCTGCGTGAAACTGCGGCGCGTCACTGCGCCTACATATTCCTCGCGCGCCGAAGGAGCGCCGCTGACACGTACGAAATTCTCCGTCACGGAGGCGGTTGGAAAGCGCGCCACGCGCAAGTCCGCCGACGTCAGCGCCACGCCTTGCGCGATGTCGCGCGCCGCGACCAACACATCTTCCCCCGGCATCGGCGCGACCGCCTCCGCTTGCGGAGTATCGCGCGACGCGTTCATGCCGCGAATAAGCAACAACGCGCCCACCGCGGCTAGCGCGGCGATCGCCAATACTATCAACTGACGCGCTGACATGCGCTCTCTCCTCGCGGGTCGCGAAACCCGCCCGACCAGACCACGTTTATGGCTAAGGCAGTGTTAATAAGCCCTCCGCGAACGAAAGCCGGGGGAGAGCCAACAGGCCTCCGCCCAAAATGGCGACGCCGTAGGGGATGCCGTTTTGCTTTTTCAGTAATTGGTTGACGAAGCCGGGATAGGCCTCAGTCTGCGGGATGAATTGACGCGCCGCCACCAGCGCCAAGGCGAGCAAACCGCCGATCATTGCCGCGCCCAGAATAAAGGTCCGAAACTCCGCGATGCCGGTCCACACGGAGACCGCCGCGAACAATTTCGCGTCGCCGCCGCCGATAATGTTCATCTGGAACAGCACAAAGCCAGCGGCCAGTACGCCAAAGCCAAATAACAAATGCAGCCCGACCCCAGGCAGGCTTTGCCCAGACGCTAGCGCCAGGATTGGGTATGCAGACGCGAGTGCGATCGAGACCCAGTTCGATATGGTCAAAGAGGCTATGTCGCTGCCCGCGGCGTAGACCAGCAGTGCGACGAAAATGGCCAAGGCGAGGGGGTCGAGCATGCGCCTGGGTGCGCCGCGCCGGGTCAAAAAAGTCTTAAAAAGAAAACGCCGCCCGGAGGGGCGGCGTTTGAGGGAGAGGGAAGAAGGGCGCATCGGGGCCGCCGCAAGGGCGGCCCCTCAACGCTAGAGAGATTATTGGTTGGCGGTGTCGAGTTCAGACGACGCGTTGTTGAACGTGTCGTTCAAGCTGTCGCCGACCGAGCCAACCGCGACGATAATCGCAACGCCGATCAGAGCGGCGATGAGGCCGTATTCGATCGCAGTGGCGCCGTCTTCATTCTTCAGGAAACGCTTCAACATATCCAATGCTCCTTTTGTCGAGTGCTTTTCTCACCGGCCCGGCAGCGTGTCGCACCCGACACCCAAAACCAGACGCAAGGGGGACGCTACACGAGCGGGGTTAACGCTATCGCCCACGAACGAGATGAAAATTCCTCTAACGCGACCGAAGATTCCCGCGCTGCTATCGGAGATTTCATGTGGGCCTAGCCTCCGGGGGGCATTAGCGATGCAGCAACCATTCGCGATTAGCTCTTAAGAACGGATGAAGCGCGTTTGAGGTTGCCTGCGATGCCCATGTACAAGTCTCTCGCCGCAGCAGCTTTTGCGTTTTCTTTGTTTCTGATAGGCTCGGGCCACGCCGTTGCGAACGAGATCAGGGTGGCGCTGGATCAAGCGTTTCCAATTCGATTGGCTGAGTCGGCGGAAGGGGTGGCTATTGGCAATCCCACGATCGCCGGGGTCTCAGTTCAGAACGACCGCTTCTTGTTCGTCACTGGCCGTTCGTACGGCACAACCAATCTGGTGGTGGTAGGCGGCAACGGGCGCGTGCTTTATTCCGGGCGCGTAACGGTAGTTCCAGACGAAACTGACGTCGTCATGGTCACGCGCGCCGGCGAGACTGCGCGCCTTGAGTGCACGCCGCTGTGTCGCCCGCGACCGGACATAGGCGACGGTCGAGCCTCCACGTCGGTCGCCGAGCAGATCGCGGGGCGTGCGTCGGCCGCTGGCTCGCGTTAATCTCGATTTACTTTCTTGCTTGACGGTTTTGCAGGGCTTCCGCGCTAAGCTGGCGTTTCGGAGGCGGCATGATTGCGCTGGTGAGAAATGCCAAGAGGGCTCTCGCGCGGTTCGCGAACGAGAAGCGCGGCGCCGCGGCTGTTGAGTTCGGCATCGTATTGCTGCCGTTCGCGCTGCTCACCATTGGCGTCGCCGAAGTCGGCATGATTGGCTATACGCAGTCGGTGCTGGATTTCTCTGTGAACGAAACGGCGCGTCAGATCCGAACCGGCCAAGCCCAGCAGGGCGGTCTCAACCAGACCCAGATCAAAGACATGTTGTGCGACGAAATGGGCAACCTCGTCTTCGTCGACTGCGCCGCTGACATGTTTCTGGACGTTCAGCGTTTTGATTCTTTTGTGGAGGCGGCCCAGGTGGCCTCGCCGATGCAGAACGATCAATTCGTCACCAGTAGTTTCGGCTACGCCCCGGGCGCACCGTCGGACATTGTCGTCGTGCGGGCGTTCTTTCGCTGGCGGCCGCTCACGCCGGCGTTTCAAGATTTGTTCAAAAACGTCGCCAACGGCGATCGCATCATCGCCTCCACCATGATGTTCCGCAACGAGCCTTACGAATGAGCCTGCTGCACCGTTTCCGTCGTTTCGGCGCAGCGCGCCAGGGGCTTGCGGCCTTGGAGTTCGCCATCCTGCTGCCGATGATGATCTTCATGCTCTTTGGCGCAGTCGACCTGATCGACGCCATGGGCACCAACCGCCGCACCGAAAACGTCGCCGCCTCGCTGGCTGACGTGGTTTCGCGCGACACTGAAGTGACCGACGATGAGATCACCGGTCTGTGGGCGGCGATGTCGATCTTGATGGTTCCCGATCCCGTCGCCGAGGTGCGCGCACGCGTCACCAGTATCGAAGTTGTGTCGAGCGCGAGCGCGCAAGTAGTCTGGAGCGAAGGCCATGGCATGTCGGCCCTCTCCAGCGGCGCTTCGATCGAACTGCCCGAAGACATGATGTTGCCGGGGACCAGCGTCATTCTGGCTGAGACCGAGTTTACCTATGAAGCGCCGCTAGGCATCCTGTTCACCGGGGCCATGAATTTTGAGCATACCGCCTATCGGCGTTCGCGTCTGGTCGATCCCATTCCGCGTGCATAACGCGATTTGACGCTTGACGAGAGCGGTGCGTGCGGCCTTTGTTCCGCGATGGAAAATCCGAAGACGCCGGCTGAGGCGGTCGATCGCCTTGTTGTTCTCTACGATCGCGCCGCCGATCGCCTGATAGAATCGGTGCGCCTGTTTGCGGAGAAGGGGACGCCGCCGACCCCGGAAGAGCGCTCTTCATTTCGCTACCCGGAGTTGCGCGTCACCTATCTGCCGAATGCGCCAGCGCCGCGGCTCGCGCGCGCCTACGGTCAACTCACTTGGCCAGGCGAATATGCGGTGACGGTGACGCAGCCGCGCTATTTTCGAAAATACCTGATTGAGCAATTGGGTTATCTTGTCGGCGATTACGGGGTGGAAATCAGCGTACGCGCCAGCGAATCCGAGATCCCGTACTCGTTCGTGTTGGATGCCGCCGGCGCCGCCGCGTTCGAAAACGTCCCCGCCGAAGATTTGGCTCGATACTTTCCTAATCCGCGTTTGACGCAGGTCGGCGATGCGGTGGTGGACGGCTTACCTGTAAAAGCGCTTGACGGCGCGCGTCCGCTCGGCCTGTTCGATGCGCCGCGGACCGATTATTCGCTCAAGCGCATCCAACACTACACGGGCGCGCCGTGGGCTGACGTCCAGCCCTGGATATTGTTCACCAATTACCAGCGTTATGTCGAAGAGTTCGTGCGCTGGGCGGCCGAAGGCGTGAAGAATGGCCCCAAAGGTTGGGCGCTTTCCTGCCCGGGCAATGTGTGCATTGAAGCTGGCGACCAGGATGCCGAACGCAAGGCGCTCGAGGTTCCCTGGCAGAAATACCAGATGCCGGCCTATCATCTGAAAACGCCTGACAATGACGGCGTCACGCTGGTGAACATCGGCGTCGGGCCCTCGAACGCGAAGACGATCACCGATCATTTGGCGGTGCTGCGTCCCCATTGCTGGCTGATGATCGGCCATTGCGGGGGACTGCGTCATACTCAACGCATCGGCGATTACGTGCTCGCGCACGCCTATCTGCGCCGCGACAAGATCCTCGATGATCGCGTGCCGCTGGAAGTACCGATTCCGGCGATCGCCGAGGTGCAGGTCGCGCTGCAACAAGCCGCCGCTGCAGTGGCCGGCGGCGAGAAGGAGGATTTACGCCGGCGTCTGCGCACTGGCACCGTGGTGTCTTATGCTGACCGCAATTGGGAGCTGAACTACAATCAGGAGCGGCAGTTGCTTTCGCAATCGCGGGCCATCGCGGTGGATATGGAGAGCGCTTGCATCGCCACGCAGGGCTTCCGGCTGCGCGTGCCTTATGGCGTGCTGCTCTGCGTCTCGGATAAGCCGGCGCATGGCGAAATCAAACTCCCCGGGGTCTCTGATCGCTTCTACGATCGCGCCATCGGCGCGCACCTGCGCATCGGCCTTGAGACCATCGCATTATTGAAACAGAACCGCGACGACCTGCATTCCCGCAAGTTGCGAGCATTCGATGAGCCGCCGTTTCGGTGAGGGCGATCGATGTGAGCGCGCGCCTGGAGCCTGGTGGGTGCAGTCTTCCCTCCCGAGCGAGCGTAATCGCCGCTTTGACGAGACGGACCTATTCGGTCATCACAGGCGCCATGACCTTCGATCGCATTGTTCCCCTCGACCGTGTCGTCAATTTCCGCGATTTCGGCGGTTACGATACTAAGGACGGCTCACGCATCGCGCGTGGACGTCTGTTCCGCAGCGCGCATTTTTCCGACGCTAGCGACGCCGACATGGCCAAGCTCGACGCGCTTGGCGTTTCCTTCATGGTCGATCTCCGCCGCCCCGAGGAACGTACGAGCGAGCCCAATCGCTGGCCGGGTGAGGGGGTGCGCATCTTCAGCAACGAAGAGGGGCAAGTCGGCGCCCTGTCTCCGCACCTGATGGCGTTGCTGCAGGACGACCTCACAGCGGCGGGCGTCGCCGATTACATGCACGAACTCTATCGCCGTTTCGCCTTCGAGCCGCGCCACATTGAATTGTACCGCGCCTGGTTTGCAGAACTTGCCTCAGTGGATGGCGCCGCGATCATCCACTGCGCGGCCGGCAAGGATCGTACAGGGCTGGGCTGCGCGCTCACGCTGCATGCACTTGGCGTCCGCGAAGACGTCATCTTCGCGGACTACGAGCTCACAAACAGCGTGCTGGACCTCGCCAAGCGTTTGCCTCGCATCCAGGCGCGCATGGAAGAGAGGCTAGGCCGCACCTTCGAGTCGGAGACGCTGAAGCCGATGCTGGGCGTGGCGCCGGATTATCTGCGCACGGCGCTGGATGCGATTGAGGAGCGCCACGGCGCGATCGACCGCTACCTGGAGGATGTGCTCGGCGTCGGCGTTCGCGAGCGCGCCAATCTGCGCGAGCGGCTCGCTGCCTGAGCGCGACGCCTTGCCCCGAGCGCCGCCGCCGTTCATAAGCTCGGCCATGCTGCGTTTCGGTCTCGCCATTTCGGCGTTGGTGTTCCTCGTCGACCAGGCCTCCAAATGGCTGGTGTTGGGGCCTGGCAAGTTCAGCCCGCCCGGATGCCTGGGGCAGGGGATCGGCTGCCGTTTTATCGAACTGTCCCCGTTCTTCGATCTCCACATGCTCTGGAACCGCGGCGTGAGCTTCGGCCTGCTGCGCGCCGACAGCGACGTCATGCGCTGGGGTTTGGTGGTTCTCTCCATCGCCATAGCCGGCGTGTTCGGCTCCTGGCTGCGGACCGCCGAGCGGAGGCTGACCGGGGTAGCTCTCGGGTTGGTCGTCGGCGGCGCCCTGGGCAACGTGGTGGACCGGATTCGTTTCGGCGCCGTCGCCGATTTTCTCGATTTCAACGGCCTCTGGTTCCCCTGGGTTTTCAATATCGCGGACGCCGCGATTAGCCTTGGCGCGATTTTCCTGGTCGCCGATATGGTGTTTTTCGAGTCTGGGGCCAATAAGAAGGTGGCCGGACAGGGGGCGGAGCCGCCCCCGGCCAGCCAGATTCGCTAGAATCCTGGCCCCGCGCCCCATAATTGCCTGATCCGGCTGCTGCACTCCGGCTTGGCGCGCCGTGCCAGTCTCGGCTAGAAGCACCACGAGAGATTTGAGGGAGCCCGATGACAACGAGACCGATCGCCCTGGCAGCCATGTTGGCGGCCGCCGCCGCCGCTAGCGGTTGCGCCAGCATCTCGCGCGCCATTGGCGGAACCAAGGTGACGCCGGACGAGTTTCGCGTGGTCACGCAGGCGCCATTGACGCTGCCGCCGGATTACAATCTGCGCCCGCCGCGCCCAGGTGAGGCGCGCCCGCAGGAGCGCGATCCTGACGAGCAGGCGCGCGCAGCGTTGTTCGGCGACGAGATGGGCCAGGCCGCAAGCACGGGCGAGCGTTCGCTCGTCGCCGCCGCAGGCGCGGAAGCGGTCGATCCAGGCATTCGCGACACCATCGATTTCGAGGCGCAAGGGATCGTCAGGCGCAACGAAGGCTTTGTCGACCGCGTGCTCGCTTTTGGCGGATCAAGCGCACCACCGCCGGCGCCGCTGAACGCCGAGCAGGAAGCCCAGCGCCTGGAAGAAGAAGAAGCCATCCGCCGCGCAACCGGCGGTGGGCAGGTAGTGATCGAACGCCGGCGCGGCGGCTTCAAGCTTCCGGGAACTTAAGTTTAGAGGCGAGACCCCAATGCGGGCGCTGGCGGCGCTGGCGCTACTCTCACTCACTTCGTGTGCGACTGTGCCTCCGATGGTAGGGCTCGCGCCATATTGCGCATCTGAGGGCGCGTTCGGTGTGCGTTTCGGGCCGGACCCTGATTTTAATGGCGAGATCACACGTTGGGTCTATGCGCCGGCCTTCGTGCCATTCGATAATATAGAGGTCGTTCGAACACGGCTCTCGGGCATCGTTCACACGATCAACGGGATCGCCCGCTACGATGCTTCCGATATCATGGCTGCCATGGGTGAGGCAGAGCGGGCGTACGACGATTTGCGGGCTCTCATCGAGTCGAGTGGGGCGTTCAGTATCCGAGAGGTGACGGAGTACCAGGCGCGTTACGATTCCGTGGGCAGACAAGGCGACATTCGAATCTGGCTGGCTCTCTCCGGAAGCCAAGTGACACTCATTTGCAAGGATGTCGGCTATTGGCCGCGGGTGTATGAGGAATTGCCAGACGATGTTCGCGCCAATGCAGAGGAAACACTGCGTCGTATTAGGGAGCGTGAAGCTGCGAGGTCTGAGGCGCCTCAATAGTTGGCAACCAAGGACGGGCTCGAACTGGTCTCAGCTGAACAGGGCGAATCGTCGCCGCTATCCCCAACCGCGCGCTTGGGATGTCATGGCGCTCGCGGCAGGAATCGAACCCGCATCTCAGCGTTCGAAGCGCTGCATCCTATCCGTTGAACGACGCGAGCCTAGTGGATGCTTGTAGCATCAAACAAAGCCGCCGTCATTCCGCTCAAGTCGCATAGACCATCACCCATCCCCGGATTGGCGCTTGCGCCAAGTCCGGGGCCCAAGATCACGAGAGCTTCGCGTTTATAGGCCCCGGGCCCGCCGCTTACGCGGCGTCCCGGGGATGGGTGTGACTGCACCGGGAAGGTCCACACGCGCTCACCCCTTCACGCACACCACCTGCTTCAGCGTGTGCACAACCTCCACCAGATCTGCCTGCGCGGTCATGACGGCGTCGATGTCCTTGTAGGCCATCGGCGTTTCGTCGATTACGCTGGCGTCCTTGCGGCACTCGACGCCCGCGGTGGCGGCGACGTGGTCCTCAACGCTGAAGCGGCGCTTGGCTTCGGTGCGGCTCATCGCGCGCCCCGCGCCGTGGCTGCAGGTGCAGAATGAATCCGCATTGCCCTTGCCGCGCACGATGAACGATTTCGCGCCCATCGAACCCGGGATGATGCCGAGTTCGTCCACGCCCGCGCGCACCGCGCCCTTGCGGGTCACGTATACGTCCGCGCCGAAATGGTGCTCGCGCGCCACGTAATTGTGGTGGCAGTTCACAGCACTCTTCTCGAGCTTGAACTTTGGCAAATTGTCCCGGAGCGCGCGTAACGTGCGCTCCATCATCACCTCGCGGTTGATGCGCGCATAATCCTGCGCCCAGCTCACCGCCTCCACATAATCCGCGAACAGATCCTCGCCTTCCATGAAGAAGGCGAGATCGCGATCGGGCACGTGGTAGCCCAGCTCACGGTGCAGCAATTCATCGCGCGCGCGCTCGATGAAATACTTGCCGATGCGGTTTCCCGAGCCGCGCGAGCCCGAGTGCAACATCACCCAGACGCGGTCCTCCTCATCGAGGCACGTCTCGATGAAGTGGTTGCCGCCGCCGAGCGTCGCCAATTGCGCGGTCTGCGCCTTGGCCGAAGCCTTCGGGTGCTTGTCGACGATGGCCTCGTAACGTTCGTTCAAGCCGGAATCGCGATAGGCGGTCTCGACCGACGACGGCGCCTCGCGGTGATTGCCGTTCGGCCCATTGCCATGGGGCACGTTGCGCTCGATCGCGCCGCGAATCCGCGCAAGCGAATCCGGCAAATCGTTCGCCGTGAGCGAAGTGCGCACCGCCATCATACCGCAGCCAATGTCGACGCCGACAGCGGCTGGGATGATCGCGCCCTTGGTCGGGATCACAGAGCCCACGGTGGCGCCGATGCCGAAATGCACGTCGGGCATCACGGCGATGTGGCTATGAATGAACGGCAACGAGGCGACGTTGCGCAATTGGTTCTGCGCCTCTTGCTCCACCGGCACACCCTTGACCCAGGCTTTGATTGGCGCTCGCGCGCCTTCGATGTTTTCGTAGCCGGACATGACCGGTTCTCCTTTGTTTTAAACCATTCCTGCGCCCCGGAGCAGAAACGAAGAACCCCTCCGAGGCCATCGCCTGGAGGGGTTCTTCATGCTCCAACTGGTCCGAAGACGTCAGCCGCTGAAATCCCTCCACGCACGCGCGCATGCTTGCTCGCCGCGATAAGCGACGATCGTTGGCATGTTGCACTGAAGTTTGCGCAGGCGGTTCATGACTTCCTCGAAGGGCGTGCTGTTAACATAAGCGCGGCGTGATTGCACGCGCTTTGTTTCGTTTGCACGCGCATGTGGCGTCCGATTTACATCAACCGTCGCTGGCGGAAACCTCACATATCCCGCGCCAAGTCCTCGCCGCCGTTCTCCGGGATCGCCAGACCCTGTGCGATGAGCGCACTCCACGCGTCCTCCGCGCTTTCGGCGAAGCGGAAGAGGTCGAGATCAGGCGCGTTGATCATGCCGTGTTCCACCAGAACATCGAACTTAATGATCGAGCGCCAATAGGTCTCGTCGAACAGCACGATCGGAATCGTGCGCGCTTTTTTGGTTTGGCGGAGCGTTAGAATCTCGAACAATTCGTCAAGCGTGCCGAAGCCGCCGGGAAACACCACCAACGCCTGCGCGCGCATGGCGAGGTGCATTTTGCGCATGGCGAAATAGTGGAACTGGAAGGTGAGCGATGGTGTCGTGTACGGGTTTGGCTCCTGCTCTTCGGGCAGCTTGATGTTGAAGCCGATGGTGGGCGCGCCGGCCTCACGCGCGCCGCGATTGGCCGCTTCCATCGCGCCGGGACCGCCGCCTGTGGCGATGACGTTGTAGTGCGGTTCGTTTTCAGGGTTCACCGCGCCGCCTTTGAGCGAGGCGAGTTTGCCGAATTTGCGTGCCTCGCCGTACCAATAGGCTTGGCGCCCCGGCCCATCCTCGCGAATGCGCGCCGAGCCGAACACAACGATGGTGGAGCGAATGTTGGCGGCTTGCAGCGCGCGGTCGGCTTTTTCGTACTCCAGCAGGAACCGAACCCCGCGCATCTCGCGCGACATCAGGAAGTCCGCATCAAGCGCGGCGAGGCGGTAGGAGGGGGAGGCGGTCTGGGTATTGTTCGAGTCGGTCATGGGGGACACGGTAACCTTTCTCCCTGGCGCGGGAGAAGGGATGCTAAGCTCGCGCGAATCTCATGCCCATCGCCCGCCTCCCCCCCGAAGCCGTGAACCGCATCGCCGCGGGCGAGGTGATTGAGCGCCCGGCTGCGGCGGTGAAGGAGCTTGTCGAGAACGCGCTTGACGCTGGCGCGATGCGCATTGCGGTGCGCATCGAGCGGGGCGGTCTGGGGCTTATTTCGGTTGAGGACGATGGCGGCGGCATTCCGCGCGAGGAACTGTCGCTGGCGGTGGAGCGACACGCGACGTCGAAGTTATTCGCCGGCGCCGGGGGCGATGTGGACCTGCTCAACATCCACACCATGGGTTTCCGCGGCGAAGCGCTGCCCAGTATCGGCGCGGTGGCGCGGTTGGCGATTACCTCAAAGGCGCGAGGCGCTGGGGAATCGTGGCGCGTCGAGGTGGAGGGCGGCGCGCTGGCGCCGGTCAAACCTGCGGCATGGGCTTCGCCATCGCCGAGTGGAGCGCTGGTGGAGGTGCGCGATCTTTTTTTCGCCACGCCGGCGCGGCTCAAATTCATGAAGTCCGAGCGCGCCGAGATGTTGGCGGTGTCCGACGTGGTCAAGCGCTTGGCGATGGCGCGCCCGGATGTGGCGTTCACGCTGGAAAACGATGGTCGCGCCAGTTTGCGCTTGAGCGCGGAAAGCGATCCGGAGAACGAAGGCCGCCGCGCGCGGCTTGCCGCGATCCTCGGCGCAGATTTCGCACCCAATTGCATTGCGCTCGATCAGGTGCGCGGCGAGGTGCGGATGTCGGGCTTCGCCGGACTGCCGACGTTTCACCGCGGCACGCGTGAACACCAGCACCTGTTCGTCAATGGCCGTCCGGTGAAGGACAAATTAATCGTCGGCGCTGTGCGCGCGGCCTATCAGGATTTGCTCGCGCGCGACCGCCATCCGGTGGCGGCGCTGTTCCTCGATCTGCCGCCGAGCGAAGTGGACGTGAACGTGCACCCGGCGAAAACCGAGGTGCGCTTCCGCGATGCAAGCCTGGTGCGCGGGCTGATCGTTGGCGCGTTGAGCCATGCGCTTGCGGGCGCGGGGCATCGCGCTTCAACCACGACAGCGCAGGGCGCGCTGGGCGGCTTTCGCTCGTACGACTTGCCCGCGCAGCCGACATTGCGCGCATGGGGCGCTGCCGAGGAGCGTTTGGCGCCTGGCGATTTCGCGTTGCCGAGCGGGCGGGTGGAAGCTTCTTGGACCGCCGGCGTGTCGCCGGCCGACTACGGTGCGGCGTCCACGGTTTCGCCGGCGGGGACGCCGGCGCTCCAAGACGAGGACGCGCGCTTCTTTCCGCTAGGCGCCGCGCGCGCGCAGATCCACGAGACATACATCGTCGCCCAGACCGAGGACGGCATAATCATCGTCGATCAGCACGCCGCGCACGAGCGGCTGGTGTACGAGCGCATGAAGCAGATGCTGGCCAATGGCGGCGTGCGCCGGCAGGGTTTGCTGATCCCGGAAGTGGTGGAGCTTGACGCGAGCGAAGTCGAGGCGCTGCTCACGCGTGCGGAAGAATTGGCGCAGCTTGGGCTGGTGATCGAGCCGTTCGGGCCGGGCGTCATTCTTGTACGGGAAACCCCGGCGCTGCTGGGGCACGTGGACGCGGCGGGATTGCTCAAGGACCTCGCCGACGACATCGCCGAATTGGGCGAAGCGCATGCGCTGAAGGAGCGGCTGGAGGAGGTGTGTTCGTCGATGGCGTGCCGCGGCTCGGTGCGCGCGGGGCGTAGGCTCACCGGGGAAGAAATGAACGCACTGCTGCGCCACATGGAAGCCACGCCGTTCTCAGGGCAGTGCAATCACGGCCGTCCGACCTATGTTGAGTTGAAGTTGGCGGATATCGAGAAATTGTTTGGGCGGAGGTGAGCTGGGCTGGGACTGCTGGAGACACACACTCGCGGCGCCGACGTCTCCAAGTTCACATCAGCCGTGCGATGAGTGTGTGTCCCCATTTCAAAACTTCGAATCCTTGACGCAATAAATGGCAGACGAGTACTCACCTCCGATGTCCACCTGAATGTGACCAGGTAAGGGGAGACTGATGGAGCGGCCATTTTTGTCCACAATGTACGCGGACACCTTTGAATTGGAGAAATGGTTGCCGAAGACGCGTGAGGAAGTGCTATTCCCGATGATCGTCGAGGTGGGTTTTAAGGGGCGCGACGGAATCTCGCGCTACTACGTGGATGTAGCAACGCCAGAGGCCCTAAGGTCTAAGGTCGGCGGTCCGATCTTATCCGAGCGCTCGCTCATCTTGGTTGCCGACTACGAATACAGTGCCCTGGAGGCCAGCATCAGCAAGATTATCGAGGCCGCCGCGCGGGAGACGGAGCTTGACGTCTGCAGAGTTCTCAGTCGCTACTTTACATGGGAATATGAGGATTTCGTCTCGCCGGTTTCGGAGAGCGAAGGCGAGTTGAGCCGCCCCTGACGCGACCTAGAAATGGCGCAGACCGGGCGGCTCGCGGAGCTGTGGACGACGTCGGGCTCGCGTGAGCTCCTGGCGTACGGCGTTATTCATGCCGGCGGGTTGGAGACGCTATCGTATCGCGGCGCGACGTTCGAGTACGAGCGCCGGGGACACACACTCCTGAGCCGCCCGCGAAAGATTTACGGCAGGCGCGCGATGAGTGTGTGTCCCCACCAGTAACCACCAGTAAACGCATTTGCCTACGCCGCCACCCCGCGCCAATATCGTCGCAACATGCGCTCCCTACTCGCCGCCTTCGCCGTCGCCATCGCAGCCCTTGCCCCCGCCAGCGCGCAGTCGCGGCTGCCGGCGCAGGGGTTTGCCGATCTGGCCGAGCGGCTGACCCCGGCGGTGGTGAATATCGCGACGCGCCAGCGCGTGGAGGGCGTTGAGGATTTGCCTCGCTTCCCGCCCGGTTCGCCGATGGAGCGGCTGGCGCCGGGCGGGGAAGGGGAGATTACCTCGCTGGGCTCGGGCTTCATCATTTCGCCCGACGGCGTCATCGTCACCAACAACCACGTCATCGAAGCCGCCGACGCGATTGACGTGGTGCTGCAAAACGGGCGCCGTTATGAGGCGCTGGTGATCGGCCGCGATCCAGCAACCGATATCGCGGTGCTGCGTATCGTCACTCGCCAGCCCTTGCCCCATGTCGACATGGGCGACAGCGACGAGGCGCGCGTCGGCGACATCGTGCTCGCCATCGGCAATCCGTTCGGGCTCGGGGGTTCGCTCTCCGTGGGCGTGGTCTCAGCGCGCAGTCGCGATCTCGACGCGGGCCGCTACGACGATTTCATCCAGACCGACGCTGCGATCAATCGCGGCAATTCCGGCGGGCCGTTGTTCAACACCGACGGCGAAGTGATCGGCGTCAACACCGCCATCTATTCACCGAGCGGCGCTTCGATCGGCGTCGGCTTCGCCACGCCGACATCGATCGTGCGGCCCGTGGTGGAGCAATTAGTGCGCTACGGGGAGACGCGGCGCGGCTGGCTCGGCGTCCGGCTCGCCAATCTCGATGACGCCGCGGCTGCGCGCCTGGGTTTGGAGGCGAACGCGGGCGCCTTGGTGACGCGGGTGACGCCGAACGGGCCGGCCGACGCCGCGGGCCTCCGCCAGGGCGACATCGTGCTCAGCTTCAACGGCCGCGAAATCCGCGATAGCCGCGCGCTCACGCGCATGATCGGCGAAGCGGCGATCGACGCGCAGGTGGCCATCGATATTGTGCGCGATGGGAGGCGTGTGTCGCTGAACGCGACCATCCAGCGCCTGGTGGAGGCCGACACCGGCGCACGCGCGCTCGCCCGCGGCCCGGAATCCGCGCCGCGTCCCGATCGCGGACCCCGCTCGGGCCGCATTTTCGGCATCGCGCTCGCAGAATTGGACCCAAGCCTGCGCGAGGAATTTCAGATCGAGCCCGACATCGGCGGGCTTGTGGTCCTCGGCGCCGATATCGGGGGAACCAATGAAGGCGTGTTACGCGCTGGCGATGTGATCGAGGCGATGGCGTTCCGTCCCGTCGATACCATGGAAGCGATCCGCGCTATAGTCAGCGAGGCCGCGATCGGAGAGCGCGCGATTGTCGTGCGCGTCAATCGCGGCGGCGCGGTGACGTATCGGCGGATCAGGGCGCGGAGCTAGGGATTAGGGATTTGGGATTAGGGGTTGGGGATTACTCGCCCAACGCCTAATCCCCACCCCTAATCCCCAACCACGAACTCGCTGCGCTTGTACCCCTGGAAGAACAGCGCCGTCGCTAGCGAGGTATGCTCGATGCGCGCGCTGGCCTCGGCCGCGACGATCGGCTTGGCGCGGTAGGCGACACCCAGCCCCGCGGCTTTGATCATGTCGAGATCGTTGGCGCCGTCGCCGATGGCGAGCGCGTCGGTGGGCTCGAGTTTCAGTGACGCCGCCTCGTTGCGCAACGCCTCAAGCTTCGCGGCGCGCCCGAGGATGGGCTCGCGCACTACACCGGTCAGCGCTGCGCCGTCGTCCAACAAAATATTGGCGCGGTTGGCGTGGAAGCCGGCGGCCAGTGCGACGCGCTCGGTGAAGAAGGTGAACCCGCCGGAGACCAACACGCAACGCGCGCCGTGTTTGGCCATGGTCCGCACCAATGTCTCCGCGCCCGGGTTGAGCCGCACGCGCTCGTCGAACGTGCGCTGCAATGCCGAAAGCGCAAGCCCTTTGAGTTTGCCAACGCGCTCGCGCAGCGCCGCTTCGAACTCGATTTCCCCACGCATTGCGCGCACGGTGATTGCGGCGATCTCTGCCTTGACGCCGGCGTAGCCGGCGAGTTCGTCGAGGCATTCGACATTGATGATGGTGGAATCCATGTCCGCCACCAGCAGCCGCTTGCGCCGTCCCTCCACCGGAACCAGCGCCCAATCCACCGGGAAAGGCGCGACCGCGGCGGCCGCTTCTTCGCGTAGCTCCTGGTCGAGCTCAGGATAAATCCATTCCGCGCTCTCCCACCCGGAGAGCACGTCCGGAGGCGGCAGCTTGCGCGTGAGCGCCACACGGCCAAGCATCATCAGCGCTTCGCGGTAAGCGGGCTTGTCGTCGGCAGGGGCGACGAAGGTGAGGGCGTGGGGGGGCACGCATACAGCGTGAGGGATTCCCATGCGGCGCGCTAGCGCCTATGTGTCTGCGCGCTCGTTAATGTGGGGGCCAGATGGCTGAATCGCGCCAGGCGCTGCTCATCATGGGCCCCACCGCCTCGGGCAAGTCGGCGCTGGCGCTGGCGCTGGCCGAGCGGCTCGGCGGCGAGATTGTCAACGCCGATTCCATGCAGGTGTATCGCGATTTCCGCGTGCTGACCGCGCGGCCGTCGCCGGAGGAGGAGGCGCGCGCGCCGCACCATTTGTTCGGTCATGTCGATGCGGGAGAAGTCTATTCAGTCGGGCGTTGGCTTGGCGAAGCGCTAGCGGCAATCGCCGCCATTCGCGCGCGAGGTGCGGTTCCAATCTTGGCGGGCGGCACAGGTCTTTACTTCAAAGCGCTAACCCAGGGCCTTGCCGATATCCCCGCCGCCGATCCAGCTCTTCGCGAACATCTGCGCCAGCGCCACGCGAGCGAGGGCGCGCCTGCGCTGCATGCGGAACTGGCGCGCCGCGATCCAGCCTCCGCTGCGCGGCTAGAGCCCAACGATTTCCCACGCATTCTGCGCGCGTTGGAAGTGCTGGAGACGACAGGCGAGAGCATAGGTGCGCTTCAGGCGCACACGATTCCAGCGCTCGCGCGCGACGCGTGGGCAGGCATCGCGCTCGCGCCGCCGCGCGAAGCGCTGTACGCGACTATCGATGCGCGCTTCGATGCGATGCTCGCACAAGGCGCGTTGGAGGAAGTTCGCGCCATCGCCGCACGCGGTCTCGGTCCCGCACTGCCGGTAATGAAAGCGCACGGCGCGCCGGCATTGATGGCGCATCTGCGCGGCGAGCTCTCGCTCGCGCAAGCCGCCGAGATCGCCAAGCGCGACACCCGCCGCTACGCCAAGCGCCAATTCACCTGGATGGCGGGGCAGATGGGGGATTGGACGCGGGTGGAGGAGGTGGCGTTAGAGGCGCGGGTTGCGGCGGCGCTATTGCTGTGAAAGGCGGAGCTGATCGAACGATATCGCCGCCACGCTTCTCTGGCCAGCGCTCTCGATCACGAATGATCCCGATATCGCTAGCGCGACGATTCCGTTCACCGGCGTATCGCAGCGGCCCTTGTTGAAGAAAATCGAGTGTTGAGTGGTTCCGCCGATCGGTATTGTGCGGAATTCACCACGCTGTTGCCAACTCGGCGCCTCTGCGGCTTCAGCGTCCAGCGAGCCCCAGCCCTCGCCGTTCGCCGCCATCTGGCAGGAACCGCCTACACCGTCGGAGAGATAGAATTCGGCGCGTGCGAAACCGCCGTCTAGCACCGCAACCCCCAATTCGCGCGCCGAACCGTTGGTGAAGCGGAAGGTCGCGACATAGCGGTCGCGTTGCTCGGTGAGACTGAGCAACGCCGCTTCAAGTCCGGGCGCAAGCGTTCGTGCTGGAGCAATCGGCTGCTGCGCGATGGACGCGGGCTGCGGGCTCGTCGCCGCCGATCCGAAGGTATTTTCCACGGCGATGGGAGGCGTCTGTTGCTGTTGCGCGGGCGCCGGATCGGTCGCTTGCTGAGTGACAAGCACGAGCCCTGCCTGTTGCAGGGTCTGCGCGGGGATGAGGATGTTGATGGTGTTTGGGCTGGCCAGGAAAAGGCCCAAAACCGCAGCGACCCCGGACATAATGCCGCCGATGGCGCCGACAGCCACCCAAAGACCTGTGCGTGGTTCCCGCGCTTCAGACATCTCCCCCTCCGCCGGCACGCTAGCGGCCTTGGGCGGGCGCGTAAACCGAAATGGCGGCTACGGATTGTCGAGCGNNACCCGCCGCAGCGTCGCTTCGTTGAAATAAATGCGCCGCTCGCGCCGCGCCAGCGGCGCTATCAGAGCGTCGAAGCGCGGGCGCCAGCTGGCCGTCTCCAACGCCGCACCGATATTCTCCGCCTCGCGCATGCGCCCGAGTTCGCGCGACAACGCCTCCAGCCGCGCGCGCGCGGACCGGAAGCGGCGCGCCGGCAGGCGTTCGGCGATGCGTCCCATTGCGTCTTGCGCCGAGAGCGCCAGCAGCGACGCCGTTGCAGGCTTTGCATTCGCTGCCGCCGATAGCGCGCGGTGCACGTCGTCGGCGGCGGAGGCCAAGGAGATGACGGCCTCGCCCGGCTCACAGGCATCCGCATCGAGCGCGCGCAGATAGGCGAGCAAGCCCGCCAGCGCTTGCGGGGGCGGCGGCGGGCCCTGAAATTCTTCGGTGATGACGCCATTGGTGAAATGTTCCAGCGACGGATCGCGGCCGCGTCCGAACGTTTCGCGGCGCCCGATTCCGGTGAGATCTGGGATGTCTACTGGGTTGTTGACGCCGTCGCCGCGCACGCGGCTCGACCATTCAGAGGTGACGTCGGCGGCGGCGGCGCGATCGGTCAGCTCCGGCGCAAAGAAATGCGCGTTGATGCGGCCATTGGTGTGGCAGGCATTGCAAGACAGCCCCATGCGCGCCGCGGGGCCGCCAAGCAAGGCAGGAGAGCGGAACAGGGCGCGTCCGATTTCGGTCTCAGGCGTGCGCGCGGCGAGGCATTCGTGCGGTTCGCGCGTCAACCCAGCGGCGAGACCCCCGCCCGGCGCGGTCCACGCTTGCGCCCGCAACAGGATCGGCGCAGGGGCGTCTGCGGCGATCAGCACAAGGCAACCGAGCGCCGTCAGCGTGCTCCATATGCGCCGCTTCACTCAGCCCGCTCAATCCAGCGCGCCAGTTCTTCCCGCTGTGCGCAGCCATAAGCGCAGAGATCGTCAAGGCGTGCGAGCTGGCTGTGTGCGCGGTTGAGATCGCCCATCTGAATGTAGAGTTCGCCCAGATATTCGGTGGCGCCGAGATGGTTCGGATCGAGGCGCAACGCAGTGCGATAATAAGCGAGCGCGTCGTCGAGCCGGCCCATTTTGCGGCTGGTGAAACCGAGATAATTGAGAACATCGGGTTCGGGGCCGACCGCCTCACGGGCGCGGTCGAACGCGGCATAGGCGTCGGCGAAGCGGTCCTGGTTGATGAGGCCGACCGCCTCTGCATAAGCCGCGCGCCCCTGTTCGACGCTGGGGAAATTCCACCCCGTGGTGGCGGGAGCGGGCGCTGGCTCGGCCGGCGGCGCCAAGGCTTGGGCGAGTTGATCGTGTGCGGCTTGCAATTGCGCACGGCGCGCGTCGCCGCAGGCGGCGTCGCAAGCTGCAATTGCCGACGCTAGCGCGGCTTGCTGGGCGATCGCCGCATCGCGATTGCCGAGTTCGAGTTCGACCAGGCCTAATTGCAGCCAGGCAGCCGCGGGGGCGTTGGCGGCGCGCGTGGAACGCTCGAAAGCTTCGCGCGCTTCCTGTTTGTCGTTGTCGCCGGAATAGGCGACGCCCAGCGCGTAATTGACCACGCCATCATTGGGCAGCGCGCGGCGCGCGGCGCGTAGGTGGCGCACGGCCTCGCGATAATTCTGCGCGTTGATCGCGGCAATTCCGGCTTGATATTCAGCGGCGGGATCGCGTCGCGGGCTACTCGGGGCCGAGGGACCCATGCCGCCTCCGCCTCCGCCCCCGCCGGCGGCCAATGCGACTGGCGAGTGCGCCGCGCACAACAGCGCGGCGCCGAGTAGAGCGAGTTTGACCAGATTGCTCATGCGCGACCTCCGAAACATCGCCCGATCCTAGTACCGCAGCTCGCGGTTGGCGAGGCAGGAATCATGAACATGCGCCAAGTTTTCGATCCAATACTGGATAGCGTACAGCCATTTGCAGTGCTCCCATCGAGCAGCGTAGTGGCTATTCTCAATCAATGACCTCTCTCTACTCCCCGCTCCCGCTGAGCTCCGGCGCCGTGCTGAAGAACCGCTTCATGCTTGCGCCGCTCACCAATCTGCAAAGCGCGGCCAACGGCGTGCTTTCGGATGATGAATACAAATGGCTGACCATGCGCGCGGCGGGCGGCTTTGGGCTGACGATGACGTGCGCGGCCTCGGTGCAGGAAGAGGGTGTCGGATTTCCCGGTCAGCTCGGCTGCCATGACGACAAGCACTTGCCCGGCCTTACGCGCCTCGCCGCCGGCATCAAGGCGCACGCTAGCCACGCCGTGCTGCAGATCCACAATTCCGGCCTGCGCGCGCTGAAGCGCGACGGCATAAAGCTCATGTGTCCGTCCGACAACGAGGAAACGGGCGCGAAGGCCATGACGCTAGATGAAGTGCAGCGCGCGCGCGATTGCTTCATCGCTGCTGCGGTGCGCGCGGAGAGGGCCGGCTTCGATGGCGTCGAGCTGCACGGCGCGCACGGTTACCTGATTTGCCAGTTCCTTTCGGGCGAGATCAATAAGCGCCAGGATTCCTATGGCGGTTCGGCGGGGAACCGCGCGCGCTTCTTACTCGAATGCATCGAAGGTGTGCGCGCGAGCACGAAACCGGGCTTTAGCCTTGGGGTGCGCCTCTCTCCCGAACGGTTTGGCGTGGACTTGCTCGAAATCCGCGATCTGGCGCAGCGCCTGATGCGCGAAGCCAAGATCGATTATCTCGACATGTCGCTGTGGGATGCGTTCAAGGAGCCGCAGGACGAAGCGCTGAAGGGCAAGAGTCTTGCGTGCTATTTCACCGAACTCGAGCGCGGCGGCGTGCGTCTCGGCGCGGCCGGCAAACTCACCACCGGGGAGAGCGTGCAGCGCTGCATCGATGCCGGCTTCGACTTCGCCATCATCGGCCGCGGCGCTATTCTGCACCATGATTTTCCGGAACGCGTGCGCGCGGACGCGAATTTCACGCCGATCGCGCTGCCAGTCAGCGCTGAACATCTGCGCTGCGAAGGCTTAGGCGAGGCGTTCGTGAATTATATGCGCACGTGGAAGGGCTTCGTCGCGGAAGCGGACTGAACCCCCTTGGACCGCCGGNNCCGGCACGGTGCGGCTGGCGTCGCGCTTCGACAGGCTCAGTGGGACGCCATTCTTCGTCAGCCTGAGCCCGTCGAAGGCCGCACCGTGCCAACGAGGACGCCGGCTGTCCAAGGGGACCAAGCCCCCCATTATTGACTTCTCAACCCTTTCCGCCCATATCCCGCTCAGCGACCGTTCGCGGCTCAAGTTAGCCAAGTGAACGCGGTCACTCCCGGAACGCCACCATCGACGTTCGGCTTTGAGCGCCCCAAAGGGGAAATCAGCTCGCCGCCCTTCTTCGCCGTCGCTTCGTTCCTCAACTCTGCACCCGCGCGCATCGCGTGGGGCGAGAAAGCATCTTTGTGACTCAAATTTCCAATGAAGCGCCGGTTTCGGCGCCGACAAGCGCGCCAAAAAACGCGTTCGAATCCCTTGGCGTGTCCGCGCCGATCCTCAAGGCGCTCGCCGCCGAGGGGTATACCACGCCAACCCCGATCCAGACTCAAGCCATCCCGATCGTGCTCAAGGGCCGCGATCTCATCGGCCTTGCCCAGACCGGCACCGGCAAAACGGCTGCTTTTGCTTTGCCGATCCTCGACCGGCTGAACCAAAGCCGCAAACACGCGGGCGAGAAATCGTGCCGCACGCTTGTGCTTGCGCCGACGCGCGAACTCGCCAGCCAGATCGCCGACAGCTTCCGCTCCTATGGGCGGTTCCTCGGGCTCTCGACCACCGTGGTGTTCGGCGGCGCTTCGATGCACAAGCAGAAGCAGGCGCTGTTCCGCGGCGTCGATATTCTGGTCGCCACGCCCGGACGGCTGCTCGACCATATCAGCCAGCGCACTTTGCGGCTCGATGCGGTCGAAATCCTGGTGCTCGACGAAGCCGACCACATGCTCGACATGGGCTTCATCCACGATCTGCGCAAGATCGCTACGCTGCTGCCGCGCCATCGGCAATCGCTGTTCTTCTCCGCCACAATGCCCGCGCCGATCGCCGAGCTGGCCGCGCAATTCCTCGACAATCCCGAGCGCGTGGCCGTCGCCCCGCAATCGACCACCGCTGAACGCGTCGAGCAGGCTGTGATCCATGTCGATCAGTCGAAGAAGCAGGACCTGCTGCACGCTTTGCTGGCGGACAAATCGGTCAAGCGGGCGCTGGTGTTCTGCCGCACCAAGCACGGCGCCGACCGCGTGGTGACGAAGCTTGAAAGCGCCGGCTTCGAGGCTGAAGCGATCCACGGCAACAAGAACCAGGGCCAGCGCACCCGCGCGCTCGACGCCTTCAAGAAGGGCCATGCCCGCTTGCTGGTCGCCACCGAAATTGCCGCGCGCGGCATCGATGTCGACAATATCAGCCACGTCATCAATTTCGATCTGCCCAACGTGCCCGAGCAATACGTGCACCGCATCGGGCGCACCGCCCGCGCTGGCGCTGGCGGCAAGGCGATCTCGTTCTGCGCGCCCGACGAGCGCGCGTATCTGAAAGACATCGAACGGCTCACCAAGCAAGCGGTGCCGGTCATGGAAACCGATCTCTCGCTGCGCACGCCGCGTGCGGATGAGCGCGTGGTGCGGCCCAAGGGCCCGGCAGGGCGCTCGGCCCATCCCGCCCGCAAGCACGCGCCGAAAAAGCACCACGGCTCGGAAACCCACGGCCACGCGCATGCCAAGCAGGGCCACGCGCCCAGCCGCTCTCGCGAGGAGGGCGATCGCCGCGACCGTAAGGGCAACGCGGTGTGGTCAAATTCCGGACCGCCGCGCGGGCGGCAGCGCAAGCCGACGCGAGTTTAGGGTAACTTTGAGCAGGTTGGAGCGCGTCGCCTCCGGCGACGCTTGCGCGGCCGGAGGCCGCGCGCTCCAGCCGATTTCCCCTTGTTCTTCGTTAGTCGCCCGCCCATATCGCGGCTCCCATGCGCAAGGACATGTCCAAGATCATTGTAGAGCGTCCGCGGCTGGGCCGCGGCGCGGCGGGCGTGCAAAAGCCCGGCCGAACGCGAGCGCTCGTCGATGACGATGGCGCGCCGCTGCGCGCCTCCGCGCGCGAGCCGAAAAAGCGCGCGGAAAAATCCAAGAACCTCAACGAAAACCTCGCGCCCCTGCGCCGCTTTCTCGAAGCCCAAGTCGATCGTCCCTGGAACAAGGTTTATTCCGAGATTTCGGAAAACTTGAAGACCACCTCCACCGTGGAACAGCACGTGCGCGATCACGTCGAAGATTTCGTCGCGGTGAAAACCCGCATGCGCGCCGGCGAAGTCTGGGTCTCTGGCCGCCGGGGCAGGGACATGGCGCTCAAGGATTCCTATCAGCGCCTCTATGTGCATCCCCGCACCGGGCTGCTCCGCAAGAACCCGCACTGGAAAACCTGGAACGCAGAAATCCGCGCCGCGCGCAAGGAAGCCGAAAAGGTCCGCGCCGAGCGCCTGCGCAAGATCGACGCGACCACGCAATTGCATTGCTTTGCCGGCGTGTGGTGGGAAGTGAAGCTGGCGAAGGTGAAGCTGGTCAAGGCCAAGGATGCGAACGGGCGCACCGCCACTTTTCAGGCGCCGTTCACGGATGTGGTCAAACGCGCCAAGCTCTCGGCCCTGCCCGCGGAGGAGCTCTACGGCAAGGCCGGATTCTACGCCGCCGAGAAGCGCCAGCTGAACAAGACGGAGTTGAAGCGGCTGAAGCTGAAATGAGGCCGACCGCATGCGTCCCGCTAGCCCGCTACCACAGGGCTTCGTGATTAGGAGCGCGCGGCCTCCAGCCGCGCTTGCGCCGCCGGAGGCGTCGCGCTCCAACATGCAAAGAACACGCATTGCTAGTGACGGCGCAGCCAGGCTGCTACACAAGCGCAGGACGCTCTATGCGCGTTGTTTGGAGCACAGGCCATGGGCTTGCTTCGCGGTATTCTGATCGGGCTGATCGCGCTGATCGCGCTTGTGTTCGTGGTGCAGAACCTCGCCACCATAGAAGTTGCGTTCCTGACCTGGTCGTTTGCGGCGCCGCGCGCGTTTGTGTTCGTGCTCTTGTTCGCCCTAGGGCTGATTGCGGGCTATTTGGCGCACGCGGTGCGGATACAATTTCGGCACCCGAGGCAGGCTGCGGAGAGCTCTGTCGCCAAGGCCCCGCCGGAACAGTCTTGAAGCGGCAGCCCCAATCCTGCGCTACACGTTCCGTCCGCAGCCGGTGAGCGTGCGCCCATCGATCACCGCCTCGACGCTGGCGGAAAATTGTTCGCCGCTCATCGGATCGCTGCAGGGAAAGCGACGGATGGTGACTGCAAGCGTGTGGCCGCCGGCGCGCGCATCGTAGCGCGTGGCGCCTTCCTGCGGATAGGTTGGCTCAACCAGCGGAAATTCGGCGCTGCCTTCGCCGTAATCCCAGATCAGTACGATGCGGTTTTGCTGGTAGATGTCGAGCATCCAGCCGGGCTCGGAGCCGACGGCGCGGAAATCGACGCCCGCGGCGCGCGCGTTTTCCCAACTCGGCATCGCCGCAAGCGCATCGTGGGCGTGCATGCCCAAGCCGCCGTCGGCTTCGCTTGCGGGCGGCGTTTCCGGGGCTGCGCAGGCGACGAGAGCCAACGCCATGAGCAAAGCACGCAACTTGTGTCTCCAGTACAAATCACCCATCCCCGGAGGCCGCAAAGCGGCATTCCGGGGCCCAAGAACACCGCCCGTCGCGCTTTGTCTCCATAGCTTCAACGAACTGCGATCCTGGGTCCCGGAATTGCGCTGCGCGCAATCCGGGAATGAGTGCGTCAGGATAATATAGCGTCAAAGCCCGCTCAGCCCTGGAACGCGCTGATCATCACTTCAACGCGGCGATTGCGTGCGCGGCCAGAGTCGGTGGAATTGTCCGCGACCGGTTGGCGTTCGCCAAAGCCGGTGGCGATGACGCGCTCGCGGATGACGCCGCTCTGGATCAGCACCGACGAGATGTTCAAGGCGCGGCGTTCAGAGAGGTTCTGATTGTAATCATCGGCGCCCACTGAATCGGCGTGCCCGAGCACATCGATGGTGGTTTGCGGGTAATCGCGCAGCACGCCCGAGACTTCGCGCAGCGTCGGCACGAACTGCCCCTTCACGATGTCCCGGTTGAAGTCGAACGTGAGGTCCGCTGGGAAGTTGAGCAGGATGCGATCCTGGCTGACGCGGGTGACGCCGACGCCGGAGCCGGCGAGGCGCTCGCGCAAATTCTGCTCTTGCTGGTCCATGTAATGGCCGATGGCCGCGCCGCCGAGCGCGCCGATGCCGGCGCCGATAATGGCGTTGCGGCGATCGTCGCCGCCGGCGAGCGTGCCAGCCGCGGCGCCTGCGATAGCGCCGATAATGGCGCCGGTGCCAGTATTGTTGCGGGTGCGCTCGCCGGTGACGGGATCGACTGTGGTGCAGCCGATAAGAGTCAATAACGCGGCGACGCCGGCCATAGTTTTACGGATCATCATGTCCCTCCAAAACAAATTCATGGGGCGCGCTCGGCGCCCACTTCACGGCTCATTCTCACAAGCCCTGCCTGAGCGGCGCATGAACGCCCATGGCCGGACCAATCTGCTGATCTTAGTCCGGGCGACCGGTCGCGAGCCTGCGGCCAAAGCGCCCGAACTGCTCCATTAGAACATTGTCCACCGCCGGGGCGAGTTGATCAAAGTTAAGATTGGGGTCGCCCGAGACCCTGTACTCGATGGTAATCTTTGTGCCCTGGTCGTCCGGCGCGATCGTGAAAGTCATGATCCCGGTCGCCGCCATGGCCTGCAGCGGCCCAAACGCTCCGTCCAAGCGCAGAGTGCGCACGCGCTCGCCCTGGGTCACCATCACAACGCGGGCGTGTTCCACCGATTGGCGGCCCCAGCGTTCGCACCAGCAACCCCCGGCGCGGGGATCGACGCGAAGGCGCCGGGCGTCGCCGGAATAGGTGTGGGCGCTGCTCCACCAGAGCTGCGGCCGGGTCAAAATGCGCCAGGCCTCATCCGGGTCGACGGCGACGACGGCCTCCGATCGCAGCAGGAATCCCCCCGGAGCGGCGGTCGTCACCTCTGCGCGGACGGGATTGGCGATGAGCAGAAAACACAGAGCGGCGAGAACGAAACGCATGGCGGCCTCCATGGCCGCCAGGACTAGGAGGACTTGAACGATCATTCAAGTGGCGTCTCCGCGCCGGAGAAAAAGCCGCAGCCGCCGCCGCAATCCCTCGCCGTCCCGCGTTTCGCACTCCCAGATCACGAGCGCGCGCCAGCCTGCCTGTGACAATGCCTCGAGTGCAGCCCCGTCGCGCGCCCGGTTGCGGGCGATCTTGGCTTGCCAATAGGAGGCATTGTCCTTCGGCGCGCGCGCGCCGCGTTTGCACGAATGCCCATGCCAGAAGCACCCGTGCACGAAGATCGCCTTGCGCATGGGCGCGAACACGAGATCGGGATTTCCGGGCAAATCCGCGCCGTGCAGGCGATAGCGGCGCTGAAAGCCAAGCGCGCACACAGCTTTGCGTACGGTGCGCTCGGGAAGAGTGTCGCTGCTCTTGACTGCGCGCATCACCGCCGAGCGCTGTTCGGGAGAGAAGACGTCGGCGCGCATCAGGCGCGCTTGCGTTGGCCGTCGACGCCCGCAAGCGGCGCCAGCAGATTGCCAGCGAGCCAGCGCACCACCGGCACGCACACGCCGTCGCCGAGTAAATGCAGCGCAGCCGTTGCGCCTGCAGGGAGCGGGTAGTGTTCGGGTGCGCCCATCAGACGCGCCGCCTCGCGCGGCGACACGAGGCGCGAGCGGATGCGTTCGCCATCGACGAACAGCAGCATTTGCTTGCTCGATCCGCCCGCTGGCGTGCGCAAACAGCCCGCCAATCCGTCGAAGCGCGCTTCCGCACGCTGCACACGCTCCCCGTGCTCGGTGCGAATGCGGCGGAACACTGCGCCGACTTGCGCCTTGCCGCTGGCGGCGATGGCGGCCACGCGCGCGCGCTGCAATTCGCTCATCTGCGCCAGTACAGCCTGGGTCTGCTCCTCGCTGCGCCAGGGAGTGGACTGAGGATCGCTCTCCAGAAGGTCGGCGAGGCTGGTATTGCGCTTAGCCGGCGCTGCGAGGCGCCACCACACGAAGCGCTTGCGCAAGCCGTCCGGCAGACGCGCGACTACGTTGCGCAAACCCGGCGTATGGAACGGCTCGGCTGGACCTGACATGGCCAGATGCGCGGGAACGTGCCGTGACGCGACGATGAACAGCCGCGATCGCGATTGCGGCGTAAACAGCGCGGCGTCGATCTCTAACGCGCCAACGCGATACCCCAAGGCATCCAGCGCATGCACCAGCGCGGTGAAATCGGCGCCGGCATGGGAACTCAACAATCCGCTGACATTCTCCAGCGCGAGCACGCCAGGCGCATCCGCGCCGAGCTTCTCGATCAAGCGGTGAAAGCCCCAGAACGCGCCCGAGCGCGGCGCAGAGAGCCCCCCGCGTGCGCCTGCGAGCGAGAGATCCTGGCAGGGAAAGCTCGCCCACGCCAAAGCCGCGCCAGTGGGCATTGCGTTCGGCGCAAGCCGCCAGATGTCGCCTTCGACGATTTCGGCGCCGCCGAATGCGACGCGATAGGCGGCGGCTTTGGCAGGATCGATATCGTTTGCGAATACGCACTGGAAATCCGGCTCAAGCCCCAGCCGGGCGAGACCTCCGCCAGCGAAAAACTCGAGCAGAGGGGCGACGGAATCAGCGTGCATGCGGGGATGATAGCGGCTGGGGGCGGTGGGAGACATCAATACAAGCGCCAAGAAGGCTGTCGCCCACACCCGCCGCCCCCCCCGGATCCCCCCGATACTGGCCGCCGCCGCCGGTTTGGGTATTGTCTGCCTGGGATCGGGGAGGCGCGGCATGAGCCAAGATAAACAACGCTTATCGCTCAAGGAAGCGATCGAGGATTTCGGCTGGCTGCCGCTGACCCTGCTCAGCATAGGCGGCGCGATATCACTCATCGACATCGCCGAACTCGTGGCCGACGGCCTGACCCTGGTCACGCCGTTCGAGGTTGTGCTTAAGGGCTATCGCCGCGTGACGGAAGCGATCGGCGCGCTTGTCGAGCCGCGCATCCAGCCATTCATCAAGTGGCTGAGTGCGGCGTTTGACTGGGAGCTTCAGCTGCAGCCATTCTGGCGCCCGCTGTTCGTGCTGGGAATGGTATTGGTGCTGGGCATAGCACGCGCACAATGGCGCGGCGGGCAGTGGGGCCGAGCGATCCTGTATGTGATCGTGATGGGCCTGGGCGCTTTGGGCGGATCGGTTGCGGCCGCGGCGCTACCACCTGCTGGCGGTTGGTGGGTGCAAGGGGTGATGTCGGCGGCACCGCTGGCGCTGCTTTGTATTCCGCTTGGGATCGCGAACGCCATCATTGAGCTTTGCATCCCTCNNCATCCCTCCGAGCAGTCTGGCTGTGGCGTGGAGGAGTTTCGTCACTCAATTCGAGTTCGCCGCCATTTTCGGCGCACTTGGCTTCGCGGCGGGTGCGGGGCTTTCCTTTCTACTGGGCGAGGGCGCTGGTCCGGTGGCGCTGGGCGCAGCGGTTGCGGGGATGGGGGCAATACTCTTCACCGGCGGGCTCCGCGACCGTGATCACGACTTGAGCCGCATAGGCCTCGCCATGCTGGGCGGCTTCGTCGCGGCCGGGATGATCCTCATCTCGAACTGGGCGCTGCTGGCGCTGGGCGTTTCGGCGGCGAGCTAGGCGCAGAAGCGGACTCGCTTCGATCGTCTGAGCGTTGGCTTCATCATCGCATGCGTAGTGGGAGAGAGATGCATGGCGAGGAGCAGAACACGGGTGAAGCCGGCCAGAACTCCCGCCCCAGCGCGCCGCCGCTGGGACTGGCGGCGGGTGTTTGGCGGCTTGGCGGAATTGCTCAGGAATATCGCCCTCGTGGCGGTCGGGACGCCTTCCCTATGGCTTGGTGTTTCTGGTGGTGTCGCTTATCTTAGATCACGAGCGGAGCGACTGAGATGGACAGTTTCGTTTACATGAACGTGGTTTTTGGTGGTGTTTTGGCCATTGCCCTAGTGATCTTGTTCCTCGGTCTCCGCCAGAAGCGCGAAGACGAAGCAGCCGACGGCCACGACATCGCGGCGGAGTAGGTCTGGGCTAACTCTCTCCAAGTTGGAGTGCGCGCCTTTCAGCGCGCGGTGCGCGCGGGGCCCCGAATCACAATGGTCTACACACGCGGCCCGCCCCAACCAAAAACGCCACTCCTCGATGGAACTCGCTCTGGCGTTTCTTGCCGGCTTGGCGTCTAATGGCGCATGGCGGCTGCCAATTGGGGGTAGGTCGATGCGGGCTCGGTTCCGCGGTTTAGTGGCGGCGCTAGCGCTGACGGCGATGGTCGTTGGCTGCCAGCGCCAGGAAAATGCGGCGCCCAGCGATGCTGGTCCGTCATCGCCCAGCAATGCGCAGCGCGAAGCCGGCGCCGCAGCCGAGCAATTGGCCGCTCTTGGCGGCGCCGCCAACGCCGCACAGCGCGCCCTGTTCGAAGGCGAGTTCGAGGCTTCGGGCGGGCTTGATTCGCTGGGTTCAGCGGAAGGCGCGTGGGATCTCACCCTGCTTGAGAATTACGCTCAATTCTCCAGGCCTGGCCTTGGCGAGGATGGCGGGCCGACCGGTCCGCGCGATTACCACGAACGGGGCATGCGGGTGGCGGCCGGGCCGCTCACCATCACTATGCGGTTGGAGCCGTGCAGCGTCAGCGGCGTTGAGTTGCCCTATGTCGCCCATGTGCTGTTCGAGGGGGTCGCCTACCAAGGCTGCGCCCGCCGCGGCGTCGGCGAAGGTTCGCGCCGGACCTGGGCGACCGTGATCGACGAGCTGCTTCCAGCCATCGACGCCTGTCTCGCGCGTGCGGGAGCGGGCGCGCGGGTGACGTTTGCGTCCGATCTCAGCGACGGCGATGTGAGTGTCCGGCTGCGGGAGAGCAACGGCACCAGGCGCGTATGCACAGCTCCTAAAACAGGCGGGGCCACACAAATGCAGCCTTTGTCGGATCTCGACACTGAGCTGAGCGAAGGCGACCCGGAATTTGTACGCGGCGCCGCCGAGCCGCGGCGTCAGAATTGCCGCGATGCTGAACCCGCGATCGGCGCGTCGGGCGAGCAGATTGGCTGGCTCATCCGGCGCACCTGCTGATCGCTTCAGCGAAGCACGCTGTGTAGCCAGTGCTCTATGCCGTGGAACACGGTGGCGCCCACTGTGACCGCGATGTAGGTCGATAAGGCGCACGCAGCCACCGTCAGCAGCATCAGCACGCCGTCGCGTTGCAGCAGCGCAAGCGCGGTCAGCGCCACGGTGATGCCTGGCGGCCAGTTCCCGAGCGGAATCGGCAAGATCAAAACAAACGCCATGAACAGCGTCTGCAGCCCGACATAGATCGTGAATGGAAACCGAGTCAGAAACTCAAGCCTAGGCTTGATCAAATATTCAACGCGCTTGAGCGCCGGGATCGCTGCGCCGAAAGTCTTACGCAGCGCTTGGCTATCGACGCGCCACGCCCGGACCCGCGCAGGGGCCCAGAGTTTGTGCTGACCGAGCAGCAATTGCAGCGCCGGGGCGATCATCAGGAAGCCGAAAATCGTCGAAATGCCCGGGATGTTCGGAATGCACATCGGCAGCGCCAGCACCAGCAGCACGACGCCGTTTGCGCGCGAATCGAGTCGGTCGAGCAAGTCGCCGACGGTTACCGATTCTCCCGGGAAAGCGTCCGCTAGTTCCGTCAACAGCTCCGAAGCGGGGGGAGCGTGGCGTGACGGCTCTGGGGGAAGGGAGGAGGAATCCATGCGTGGGCGGTGGTCTCCTTGCGGCGCCGCGCCAGGTTTGGCCAGCGCCAATCGTCGCTGCGAACTGCATTCAGACCTCGTCAACCAGGACGGGCTTAGCCATGGAGTCGATGGCGCGCGCGATCCTGCTCCTGATGTGCCTGTGCCTCGCAGCCGCTGGCTGCGGCGGTTCAACGCCGCCGCGGGAATTGGCCGGGCTCTGGGGCGGAGGGGCTGCGCCGTGCGAAGCCGGTGTCGGCGTACGCTTCGGCGCCAACGCCATCGAAATGTTCTATCGGGAAAAGGCCGAGCCGCTGTTTGCCGATCCTGACTACGTCGTACTGAGCCGCGGAGATCACTTTCGCGTGCGCATCACCTATCAACTCCCACACATCGCTGGCGGCGCCCGCGGGCCGGGGAGGGGCATCATCGTGCTGGCGCAGCAGGACGGCGGCGGCGTGGCGCCTGAATCCCACAATTACATCGACGGCCGCACCGGCGCGGCCCGAGCGCGCATCAGCGACGACCCGGCGGCGACCTTGCTATCCTTGGTTCCCTGTGGGGCAAGCCCGTGGACCGAAGGGTTGCGCGGGCGGCGCGAAGCCTGAATCGGCGCTCCCCTCAAGGGAGCGCCGATCTCCCGCTCTCAGTTGCGTGCTTGCTGGGTGTCGGCATCGCCGTTGCAGCGGGCGATCTCATCGGCGGAGAGTTCGCCGCCTTCTGGGCCGTAGGCCACTACCCGAGCGCCGCTCTCACGGACAAATTGTCTGCACGCCCGCACCGAGGCGCTGTGGTTCGGCCGCGCCCGGCAGGTGTCGCCACTGCAGGACCAGACCGTGTTTTGCGCGATCACGCGCTCGCCAGAGGCCAGGGGCGCCTCGATCTTGACGGTGAAGATGGGGTCGCGGGCAAAGGCGGGCCCGACCAGTATGACGCTGGCGATGGCCGAGAGGACTACAGAACGAGCTGAAAACATTGGAATTAGTCTCCTTACTTGGCGCGTCTGGGGAGGAGCGCTGGGAGGAGTATCTGTTGCGTTCTGAGAAATGACAAGAGAAAAATGAAGAAATCAAATAATATTCATTATTGCGAACGCACGACCAGGATGCAGGTCGGGCTCTGACTGGCCCTGTTGCAATCGCGCCCGTGTTAAGAATGTACTGGAAGCGCTCGCGCGATTGCGCATTACTCGGGCGCGCGGGGGCAGATCGGGACAGTTCCCGCGCCGGGAGGGGACCAATGACGTTCTACAAATTCACCGTCGGATTTGTGCTTACCGTAGCCATGATCGCCGTGCTGGGGTTCGGCGCATTGGTGTTCAGCGCGCGCGATTTTCAGTACGGCGTGGCTGACATCTCCGAGAGCACGAGGGGCGTCATCGATTTTTCCAAGCTGGCCGAAGCAGAGGCGAAAGTCGCGGCCATCTTGGAAGAAACCAAAGGCCCCCGCGGGGAGCACGCGCAGATCGAGGAGCAATTGTCAGCGCTCGATGGCGAGGCGCAGCAGGCTGCGGCCAACGCCAACACCGCGCGTGCGGCCATGGTCGGCGCCATCGCCGCGATCGAACAGCGCGCGCGTGTACAGAGCGCGGCGAGCGCTGCAGCGGATCTCAGCACGCAAGGCCTCACTCAGCGCGTGAATGCGCTTGCCTCGCGCGCGGGCCTGGCGCCGGACGATCAGCAGAGCATCGCAACACTGCGCTCGCAAGCAGAGCAATTGAGCGCGAGCGATGAACGCGCCACGGAAGCCAATGAAGCGCGCGCCGCCTTGGTCACGCGTCGCGATCTGGTGGGCGGGCAAGTTAAAGAATCGGACCGTCGCATCGAAGCGCTGCAACGCACCGTGCTTGCGGAGACCGGGCAATATGAGCGCGTTCGCAACGAGGCCAACGCGCTACGCAATCTGAGCCCGCTGGGGCTGAGCGCCTATCTGGCGCAGGGCCATCCTGCGCTGCTCTCCACCATGCTGGTGCTGCTGATGGGGTCGCTGGGTTCGTTGCTTTATCTGTTTCCCGCCTATCTCAATCGACCGCAACCGGTGACCATGGCTGAGATCGCGGTGCGCTTGATCTTCGGCATGTGCGCCGCGCTTGCAGTTTATGTGCTGGCGAATGCGGCTGTTTCGAGCTTCTCGTTCGGATCAGGACCGGCGANNTCAGGACCGGCGAGTTCGGGCACGTCGTCCAACCTCAACCCGTTCACGGTGTCGCTGTTCGGCATCGTTGCGGGGGTGATGTCGGAGGACATCGCCAAATGGATCCAGGATCGTGGCCGCGGCATCTTCACTCAAGAACCGGGCGGGGGCTCCAATGGCGCCGATCTGCAGCCGGCTGTGAGCAGCATGATCAACCCGCACGGCGGGCCAGGCGCGCCGTAAGGACGCTGGCGCACGCAGGCATGTCCGTCTAGACCTTCTGCCTAGAGCGAAGCCCGTCATTCCGGGTCTCGCTTCGCAAGCCCGGAATGACGGCGCCTGCTGCAGTAATCCTCCCGTCCGTGCTTCCCAGGAGTTTCCATGCGCCGCGCCGTTGTCGTTTCCTACGCCCGCACGGGCCTCGCCAAGTCAGGCCGCGGCAGTTTCAACGACACCCACGGCGCGGCGATGGCGGGCCATTGCATCCAGCACGCGGTCGCGCGCGCCAAGCTTGAGCCCGACGCGGTCGAGGACGTGATCCTCGGCTGCGGCTCGCCCGAGGGCGCGACTGGGCACAATGTGGCGCGCCTCGCTTCTGTGTGGGCGGGGCTCGACTTCAAAGTATCGGCCGCGACGATCAATCGCTTTTGCTCTTCCGGCCTGCAATCGACCGCGCAGATTGCCCATTACATCATGCAGGAGGGGGCCAAAATTGGCGTTTCCGGCGGCGTTGAATCGATTTCGCTGACGCGGCTCTCCCCGCACATGAACAAGGACCACATGTTCGAGGAAAAGCTCATGAAAGAGCATCCCTATATGTGGATGGCGATGATCGAGACCGCTGACATCGTCGCGCAACGCTACAATGTCGCGCGCGATTATCAGGACGAATACGCGCTGCGCTCGCAGCAGCGCATCGCGGCGGCGCAAGCGGCGGGCCTGTTCAAGGACGAGATCGTCCCGATGCAGACCAAGATGAAAAAGGTCGATAAGGAGACGAAAGCCGAGAGCATCGTCGATGCGGTGGTCGATCGCGATGACTGCAACCGCCCCGACACGACGCTCGAAGGCTTGGCGAAATTGGAGCCCGTTCGCGGCGCGGGCAATTTCGTCACCGCCGGCAATGCGAGCCAACTCTCCGATGGCGCCGCGGCCTTGGTGTTGATGGATGAGAATGAAGCCGAACGCCGCGGGCTTGCGCCGCTTGGCTTGTTCAAGGGTTTCGCCGTCGCCGGCTGTCATCCCGACGAAATGGGCATCGGCCCCGTGTTCGCGGTGCCGCGTTTGCTCGAACGCCAGGGCCTCAAGGTCGACGATATCGATCTCTGGGAACTGAACGAGGCGTTCGCCTCGCAATGCCTCTATTCGCGCGACCGCCTCGGCATCGATCCGGAGAAGTACAACGTCAATGGTGGCTCCATTGCGATCGGCCATCCGTTCGGGATGACCGGCGCGCGCCTGGTCGGCCACGTGCTGATGGAAGGCCGCCGGCGCAAGGCCAAACACGCTGTGGTCACCATGTGCATCGGCGGCGGCATGGGCGCGGCGGGGTTGTTCGAGGTTTTCAGCTGAGACCGAGAGCGATTGAGGCCAGGCGCATTAAGCTGATCCCGGCGACGCCGGAGATGCTGCGCGCGGAGCTCGCCGACGACATGGAGCAGTTTGGCGCGCTGCTCGGCCTTGCGCCGCCGCGCGATTGGCCGCCGGAACTGTACGATGCCGACGCCATGCGCTTTGCGCTCAGCCAGATGGAGCGCGACGGTCCGCAGAGTGTTTGGGGTTTCCATTATTTTGTGCTCAAGCGCGCGCTGGGGCGGCCGATCCTGATCGGCGCCGGCGGTTATAAGGGCGCACCGCGTCACGGCGCGGTTGAGCTTGGCTATTCGGTTCTGAGCGCGCACCGCCGCAAGGGCTTCGCCAGCGAAGCTGTGCGCGCGATGGTCAAGCGCGCTTTTTCCGATCCCGCAGTGTCGCGCGTGATCGCGCATACGTTGACCGATTTGGTTGCTTCACAGCGCGTGCTGGCGAAATGCGGCTTCGCGTTACAGCGCGACACGCTGGAGCCTGGGGCAATCATGTATGCGATCCAGCGTCCGTAAATATGGACCGCCGGCGCCCTCGCCGGCCGCGGTGTTGCAACACACCGCCGCCAGGGCGGTAGCAAACACCGTATGCCGGCGAGGGCGATGGCGGTCCATATTTACAGCGCCTCGGTGTTTGCCTACGCGATCCGATGCACCGAATTCGCCGTAGCGATGCGCGCGCCGTCGGCGTCGAAGGCTTCGGCGGTGAGGAACGCGAGCGTCCGGGTCTCGCGCGTTACGCGAGCATCCACACGAGCGACGGCGCCAGCGCTTAGGCGCGTGATTTCCACCGTGACAAGCGCGCCGCCTCCGCTTGCTGCGCAGAGTGCGCCGGTCATTGAGCTTGCGAGTTCGGCTTCGGTCATGCGTTTTTCTTGCGCTCGATCGCCAGCATGATGCGCTCATGCGCGAATTCGAGCGTCGACCATGTGCCGACAGCCGCGCCCTTGCCGGGCTCCAAATCCTTATAGTGGGAAAAGAAGTGCCCGATCTGCGCCACCAGCAGGGGCGGCAGATCCTCGTGCGTCTTCACGTCCTTGTAGAATGGATTGAGCGCATCGATCGGCACGGCGAGGATTTTTTCGTCAACGCCCTTTTCATCGTCCATCAGCATCAAGCCGATCGGTCGTGACTTGATGAAGCAACCGGGCACAACCGGCATCGGCGTCACCACCAGAATATCGAGCGGGTCGCCGTCCTCGCCGAGCGTGTTGGGGATGAAGCCGTAATTGGAGGGATAGATCATCGAGGTGTGCAGGAAGCGATCGACGAACAGCGTGCTGGATTTCTGGTCCAGCTCATACTTCACCGGCAAACCCCCTTGGGGGATTTCGATGAAGGCGTTGACCTCGTGTGGTGGATTTCGGCCTGGGGGGATGTCGGGGATGCTCATTGTTCGCTGCTTTCTAAAACACAGCGCCGTCATTCCGGGGCCGCCGAAGGCGGAACCCGGAACCCAGGAGCCAACGCTGAGCTTGTCGCCCCTGGGTTCCGGATCGCGCTCCGCGCGTCCGGAATGATGGCGTGTTTGTTGGTGCTTAGGACAGTTACATCTTCTTCCGCAACGCCGCCAAATCCGGAAACACCGCCGCGCGCTTCTGTGTTTTCGCCGCGAACGCTTCCATGATGTGTTCGGGGGAGAACATGCCGGCCTGCCAGGTGGCGATATGGTCGAGCGAGTCAGCCGTGTTGTGATCGCGCGCGTATTTGATCATCTGCTTTGAGCCCGCCACCGCCAGCGGCGATTTCTCCGCGATCTCGGCGGCGAGCGCCATCACATGCTCCATCATCGCTTCTTGGGTTTCGAACACTTCGTTGACCAGGCCGATCTCCTTGGCTTTCGCTGCGGGCAGGCGCCGGCCTGAATAGGCCAACTCGCGCACCCAGCCATCGGGGATCAGCTTACACAAACGCGGAAAGGTGCCGACATCGGCGGTCATGCCGATATTGATCTCGGCGATCTGGAAGAAGGCGTCGGCGGTCGCAAAGCGAATATCGCAAGCGCTGGTCATGTCGACGCCGGCGCCGACGCACCCGCCCTGGATCGCGGCGATCACCGGCATGCGCGCGTCGTCGAGGCAGGAGAACGAACCCTGCAGTACCTTGACGAAATCGCGAAATGCTTCAGCGCGCGCGTAACGGTCCCCGCCTTGGGCGGAGACGCCGTCGCCGTCGGTGAACACGGAGATGTCCATGCCGGATGTGAAATGCTTGCCGGTGGAGGAGATGACGATCACGCGCGCCTTGGCGTTGTCGTTGATGTCGTTCACGAGCGCCGGCAGCTCGTTCCAGAACGGACGGTTCATCGCATTGAACGCCTCGGGGCGGGAGAGGGTTATGTGGGCGATTGCGTTGGAGATGGTGAGGGAGAAGGAGGTCATGGGCCGAGCGAATGGCGAATGGGGGATGGAGTCAAGTTGCGCGAGGTGGAATCGTTGACGGGATGGGCGCTGTGCTTACACTCCGTGTGATAAATTGCTGAGACACCCCTCACCACCCATTCCCGGATGAATGCGCAGCATTCAGTCCGGGACCCATGCCCACACACGCTTGAGTTTATGGGCCCCGGACTTCGCGTGCCGCGAATCCGGGGATGGGTGGATATGCATCTCTTTTCAGCGTTTCTAGGTGTTAGGCCGCCGGGGTTTGGGATGCGGCTGTCAATCTAGGCAGGCGACGCCTTTTCTGCTTTTGGCCCAAAGCGGTCATCGCGCACTCACGGTTTGCTCGCCAGTTTCGAAAGCTTGGAGGCTGCCCTGCTAAAGGTGTGTGAGGCGCCCGACACCCGGACCACATTGGTGGCAGCGACCGGAACGGTTCCTATATTGCTGGTACGCGGGCGATTCCAATGCACGAACATCACATCCCAGAGTTCTACCAATCGGCCTGGGCGGTCGAAGACGCGCGCCTGTATCGGCACTCGCTTGCAAACCCTCACTGGCGGCCAAGTCGAAAGCATCCCGGCGCCTTCGGGTATTTAGACGACTACACCGCGTTCCAAGCACCGACACCGAATGGCGTGCATAAGAATGCTTTCGAACTTGATACGCAGGTCCTCGACAGCAAGGCCGCTCGGGTTCGGGACAAATTTCTTTCCGGCACAAAGCACTCGTCCGACGAGCATTTGCTATGGGCGCAATTTCTTTGGTTCATGCGCATTCGTGAACCCGAGCGTGTCGCGCATGCGCGTGCAATAGGTAAGCAATCGGCCCTAGAGCACTTTCAGAAAGACCCCCACGAATATCTGGCTGTCCGCGGAGAAGGCGAGCCCGACAATTTCGTGGACTACGTGAAAAAGCACCACCCCGGCTTCATCGAGAACGCGGGAATACTCTTCTTGCCTGGGTTTGTGAATGACGAGAACGCGCAACTGCTCATAGCACGCATGCCGTGGACACTCGTCGATGCGCACGGCGGGCCGCGAACATTCTTGCTCGGCGACCGACCCCTCCTGCTCCGCGGTGACATCCGAGAGTCGAAGGTGCTATTGGCGATACCGCTAAGTCCGACAATGGCGTTTATTGCCAGCGCCGACGAACAAATTCGCGAGCGTATTGCACATAGTCCGCCGGAACAGGTTGTGGAGCGTTTGAACGAGGAAACGCTGTATCGTTCAAAAGACTATGTATTTTCGGCCGACACAACGAACTTCGACTTGATCCAAAAAATTACCGCCGAAAAGAAGACTTGGGCGCGCAGCTCATGAGCGCAGAAATGGAGTCATTTTATTCTCTCGCGAAAGACTGGCAGACGCTGATCACCGGGTTGATGGCAATCGGCGCCGCATTCATTGGCGGCTACTTCATCAATCAACAGATCATGCAAACCGCGATCATCGAAACAGATCGCAGGGCGCGTGAGTTTGCAGCGGCGCGCGCAATGTTGCCGTTGCACTTAGACGCGCTAGTAGAACACCTGTCGGAGTGTGCGTCACATCTCAAGGGCACATACATGCTTGAAAGCGTGGCCGAGAGGCGCGCTCGCGAGTTTCCAAGAGTGCCAATGGATATCGCGCTTTACCTGCAAGGCGTTGTCTTAAAAAGCCCGCCTAACCTCTGGCCGCCCTTCCTTGAAATCCTTTCGGAACTGCAGCTTTTCCATGCGCGCTTGAACACGGTGCAACGTCGCCTCGCGGGGAAAGCCAATATCGGGAGCGCGGAACTAGAAGAGTACATCATTCAACTCGTCGTGCTTCACGCGCGGTGCTTGTCGCTGTTTCCGTTCGCCCGCAACGAATCGGAGGATGCACCATCGAAGGCATTCGCTGCGGGGCGCTACCTGTCATGCGCTGCGCAATTGGGATTCGGTAGCAACGAGTTCGGAAGGGTTCGTGATCGTTTGGCCATGATGGTGGCAAAAGGCGTTGCGGAGCCGTTTTGTGGCCGTCCGCCGTCGGCGAAAAACGGAAGCCGCCCCCCTAAGCAAACACCACCCCCGTCAGCACCGCCGCATAATGCACGCCCGCCGCCGCCATCACAAACCCGTGCCAGATCGCACGCCGGAAGGGCAGGCGTTCCCAGACGTAAAACGGAATCCCGATCATGTAGAGCAGCCCGCCGACCGCCAGCAGGATCAGCCCCGCCAGCGGCACGCCTTCCAGCATAGGCCCCGTCGCTGCGACCACGAGCCAGCCGAGCGCCACATAAAACGCGATCCAGATTTTCTTCGACACGCCCGGCAGAAATAATTTCCCGGCGACCCCAATCAATGCCAGCGCCCAGACCACGCTGGTCATCGAGATCGCCCAGGCGCCGTCGAAGCGCAAAGTCGTGAACGGCGTATAGGTGCCGGCGATCATCAGGAAAATCGCGGCGTGATCGAAGCGGCGCAGCAGCGCCTTGCGCGCCGGCGCTTCGGTCAAATTGTACGCCATCGAGCAGCCGATCATCGCCATCACGCAAACGGCGTAAACCGAAACCGCCGCTGCCATCCCAAGCCCGCCTTGCCAGATGGCGAGGCCGAGCGCTGTGCCCACCGCGAAGGTGAAAAGCGCCAGCGCCACCCCATGCACCCAGCCGTCCACCAACCTTTCGAGCCGGGTCGGGTAATGGAGCTTGGGGAGGAGGTCGGTGAGAGTCATGGGGCTAGTATGGCCGATTGGCCCGGTTTTGTCCGATCAAAGTTCGCGACCGAGTGTGACGCGAGGGGTGTATTAAACCTTCCCTCCCATCCAGGGATGAATGCGCAGCATTCAGTCCGGGGCCCAGGAACACAGCCCTTTGAGGCTCTCGCGCGCCTAACTCAACGGATCGGCTTTATAGGCCCCGGACTTCGCCTTCGGCGAATCCGGGGATGGGTAAATTGAGGTGTCTCAGTCCGCCGCGATTCCGCATATTAAGGTCGCCACGGAGAATCACATGCATCGTCGCACCCTGATCGCCGCGCTTCTCGCATCCGCAGCCGCGCCCGCATTCGCCCAACGCCCGCTTCTCGACAGCCTCACCCAGCGCGACGCCAGCCGCGGGATCAAGGATGCGCTTGGGCTCGCGGCGATGAACGCCACCACGCGCTTGGCCCAGCCCGACGGCTTCTGGTCCGACGCGCGCGTGCGCATTCCGCTGCCGGGGCTATTGGGGCGCACGCAGCAGAGCCTGCGCCCGCTTGGGTTGTCGCGCCCGCTCGACGCATTGCAGGAGAATCTGAACCACGCTGCGGAGACGACAATGCCGCAAGCGGGGCGCCTGTTCGTCAGCGCCGTGCGCGACATCACCATCGCTGACGCCATCGACATCGTGCGCGGACCGGAGGATAGCGCCACGCGCTATCTGCGCGGGCGCACCGAAACGCGGCTCACTTCCTTGCTGCGCCCGCCGATGACGCGCGCCTTGACCGAATCCGGCGCGTTCACCTTGATGCGCTCGGCGCTGCGCGAAGTCGGCCTCGCCAGCACGACCGGCAATCTTCGCACCGAGATCATCAATTTCGCCACCGCCAAGGCGCTCGACGGCGCTTTCTTCTTCATCGCCCAGGAAGAACGCGCGATCCGCCGCGATCCGGTGCGTCGCACAACCGATATTTTGCGGCGCGTGTTCGGTTCGTGAGCGCTGATTTTCGCCGCGTAACATTCGACCTTCCAGGCGGCGTGATGGCAGGCATCGCCATCGGCCGCGACACGCCCAATCCTGACATTGTGTTTCTGCACGCGACCGGCTTCAACGCCCTGGCCTATCGCACCATGCTAGCGCCGCTGGGTGAGCGCTATCATGTGTTGGCGCTCGATCTGCGCGGTCATGGCCGCACGCGCCTGCCGACGCCCCTGTGGGGGTATGCCTCCTGGGGCCGGCACGCCGATGATGTCGCCATGCTGCTGGAAAGCCGGTTCACCGCGCCTGTGACGCTCGCTGGGCATTCGCTGGGCGCGACGGTTGCGCTGCTGCTCGCAGGTCGGCGACCCGATCTGACGGCGTCGCTGGCGCTGATCGAGCCGGTGATGCAGCGCGCAATGTTTTACAATGGCATGCAAGTGTTGGGGGCAACGACCATGATGCGTGCGTTGTTTCCCTTGGCGCGCGCGGCCGGTAAACGGCGCAATGTTTTTCCCGATCGCGAAACCGCCGTGCGCGCGTTTTCCGGGCGCAGCGTATTCAAGGCGTTCACCCGCGAGATGCTCGAGGATTACGTCAGCGATGGATTGATCGAAGACGGAGAGGGCGCGTTCAAGCTCGCCTGCGCGCCCGCCTACGAAGCCGCGACCTTCGCGGCGCAACGCCACGACCCGTGGACAGCGTTTCGACGTGCCTCGCGTCCACTCGTGCTCTTGCGAGCGGAACACCAATCGACCGTGTCGCTGCCTGCGTTCCGGCGCATCGCCGCGCTCCGCCCTGACGCGCGCATCGCTGTCGTGGAGGATGCAGGCCACATGCTGCCGATGGAGCGTCCTGACCGCGCACGCGCGGCGATCGAAAGCGCTGTGCTGATGCGGCGCACGCAGGTGGAATTGTGAAGTTGTACAAGAGCACGCGCGAAAACATGGACCGCCGGCGGTCCATATTGTCATGCCGCCTGGCATGTTGAGCAAAGGCCGGAAGCCTCGATCATGGTGCGGCGGATGTCGAAGCCGTCGCGCTTGGCGGCTTCGGTGAGATCCACGAGCGCGTGGCCGGCGTCGAATTCTTCCGCCGCTCCGCATTTTTCGCAGATGAGAAAGATGGTCGAACGCGCGCACGCGCCAATGTCGCAGGCCATGAAGGCGTTGAGGCTTTCGATGCGGTGCGCCAAGCCCATGCGCACCAGGAAGTCGAGCGCGCGATAGATGGTCGGTGGCTTGGCCTGGCGCTTCTCTTGATCGAGCAGCGGCAACAGGTCGTAAGCCTTGGCCGGGGCGTGGTGATCCAGCAGCAGTTCGAGCACGCGCTGGCGAAGCGGGGTCAGCGTTTCGCCGGCTGTTGCACAGCGTTGGCGCGCCTCGGCGAGCAGTTCGTCGCGGGTGGCGTGATGGTGGTCCATAGGCGACATGATCGCAGGGTCGAAGCGCGCGCGAAAGGCGCGCCGTACTTGGATCGCGCGCGCAATGGAACTTTACAAGAACATTGGACTCAGGTAGACATTGGAACATTAGCCGAACACGCCGCAGGGGGCTCAGCATGAACGAGGCACTTTTCCGTGGGATTTCAGGGCGCTTGCATCGTTTCGCGGCGCACCGGCCGGATTCTCAATTCGCGTCGGCGCCGGCGGTCTATTTTTTTGCGCGTCCGGGGCCGGCTGGGCGAGGCTGGACGCCCTTGTTTTTGTCGCGGACGGCCAATCTCGCCAAGCGCCTGGCCGCGCACGAGCAATGGCCGGAAGCGCAATTGCTCGGCGCCACGCACATCCTTGTTTGCGAACACGATGAGCGCGATGCGCGCGAGTACGTCGAGGCCGATCTCGCGCAGGCCCTGAGGCCGATCATGAATGGCCCGCTGCCTGAGGCCGAACCTGCGGAACCCGCCGCGGCGCTCAAGCTGGTTTGGGCCGCCTGATTTATTGCGACGCCTGCTCCTGCGCTTCGAGCGCGGCGGTAGTGCGCCGGAGTGCAGCGGTGTAGCGGGCCTCGTTGGGATTGGCTTGCGTGAGTTGGGTCAGCAGATCGCGTTGCAATGCGAGGCTGCGCCGGAGTGCGGCGGCCGCGTCGGCTTGAGTTTGCAGGCGCATCAGCTGGCGCAAGGATTCCAGCGCGAGATCGGCGACCCCATGATCGGCGGGGTCTTCTTGCGCCAGAGCAGCGCGCAGACGCGCGGCCTCGTCGAAAGCAGCCATGGCCGCTGTGTCATTCTCGGCGCGTACGCGGGCCAGCCCATTTGCGTGCAGCAGCTCGGCCAGCGCGACGCGCGCCGGTTTGTCGTTGGAAGATGCCGTCACGATCGAACGGCGCACGCGGATGGCCTCGGAATAGGCGCCCAAAGTCTCGCTTTGCTCACCCATGCGCGCGCTGATGGTCGCGACCTGTTCGAGCGCGGCGGCCAAATGTGTTGCGTGCGACAGATCGGTTTCAGCGACAGCGCGGAGCCGGCGTCGCACTATCGCCGCTTCGCGCCAGGCCGCGCGCGCGTCTTCGAAATCGCGCGCCCGCTCCAGCCGTCCGCCATTCGCGGCGAGCATTTCTGCGAGCGTGGTCTGCGCGGCGAGGTCGGCCGGACGCGCCAATGTCTGCGCTCTTGCCGCCGCCACGGCTTCCTCCATGAGCACGGCGTCGGCGTTGCCGAGCGAGGCTTGTATTTGCGCCGCCAAGATCACGCGCGCGGCGACGGCGTTACGCAGATCGATGTCCGCAGGCGCTGCGGCGCTGAGGCGGCGCGCCAGGGCGAGACTTTCCTCCGCCGGCGCACGCGCGCCTTCATTGTCGCCGCCCGCGCGCAGCGCATGGCTGAGTTTCGCGAGCGCGCTGGCAAGGGCTGCTACATCGGGGGATTCGTCGCCGGATTGCGCACGCAGCAGCGCCACGGTGCGTTCGTAGCTCGCCTTGGCGCTAGTATGATCGCCGGTAGCGGATTGCGCGTCGCCGAGCTGTTCGTAAGCGGCCAAAGCGGCGGGGGACGCTGCTTGATCTTCCGGCGCGGACTCATGCAGCGCCAGCAATATCGGCGCGGCTTCCGCCAGCAGCGGCAAGGCCTGCGCTGGCTTGCCCTGCTGCGCATGGAGGCCGCCAAGCCATTTCAGCGCCTCCGCAAGTTGAACGCGTGCGCCGTCGTCGGCATTGGCGACCGCGCGCGCCGCGGCCAGGGCGCGATCGGCGAAGTCAAGCGCTTCCGCGTTGCGCCCGGACGCGGCCTCGGCGCGGCTGACGAGCAAATAAGCGCGGACAAGTTCGGGGGAATTGCGTTCGCTTTCCGGTAATGCCTCAATCGCGGCAAGGGCGCGCGCACGCGCGTTCTCAACGTCGCCGCGGCGCTCATGCAGTTCCGCGAACTGGACCAACGCTTGCGCGCGCTGGCGCATTAACGCCGGGCTCTTCGGGCCCTCGGCGAACAGGCGATCGAATTGCGCTTCGGCGTGGGCGAGCGCATCGGCGTCCGTTGCGTCGG
>CXWL01007199.1_pt1 | contig 46277 bp, 40 predicted proteins | sample 590931 | NCBI WGS metagenome assembly CXWL01 (sample SAMEA3498368, study PRJEB10139) | groundwater metagenome | biome: water well; material: biofilm material | place: Germany | collected 2015-04-27 | reverse complement strand
AGAGTTTCCGGGGCGGTTGCTCCTTCGGGGGCGCTTTTTTTGTGCGCTCTCTCCCGCGAGGTTCGTATGTCTGGCCGGAACAGGGCGACTCAAAGTCGGCCCGGCCCGTTGGGCGGGAAACTGGGCGCGGGCGGGGAAAGAGTCAATTCTGGTAGGCCAGCGTTCCGCGCCGCGGCGGCGCGCCGAGCGGCCGGGTTGGCGCGACCCCGCCGATTGTAATATTGTGGCCATCGGAGCTGGATTGGCCCGTTTGAGCCGTTGGCTGCCCACTTGGATTAAGTACTCAACTCGGCGCCGAGGAGCATACATCCACATGCCCGTCCGCAAGCACTTGCGCGGGAACCTGTGATTGCTCAGCCAGCGCGCAAAAAAGTCGCCCCGACGCCGCTGGCGGAGGGGAAAGCAGCACCGTGCGAACGTCGCGCCGACCGTCACGAATGGATTCGATTACAAGCCAGTTGCCGTCAATCATCCCCGCGGTCGATTGTGAAGGGGGTTCAGAGAAGAGCACTCCAAGTGCTTCGGCTTGGGCTGCTACGATGTTTCGTTGCAAAGTCTGCGTAGGAAGCGGCGCATACTGCCATGCATCATAGGCCTCGGGATCGTTCGTCTCCACGAACTCTTGTCCGTCGTCTTCAAGCCAAGCGACATGGAGAATGCCGGCGCCCGACGCGTCGCGCATATCGAGTCGAAGAGCAATTGGAATGCGAGAGAACGATGGGGCGGTGAGCACCCTGTAAACTTGAATGGTGCTGGTTTGAGACGCTTGGCGAAGATTGGGCTCATCCAATCTGGCCAACTCGCGGCTGTGATTGGTCGCCCAGAATCGATGCTGGCCGCGCCGACTTCTAATGCAAATGGGCCAAGTTAGAAATGATGTCACCCGCATTGAGTGGTCCGACAGTTCGGGTGAGGCAAAATACGATTGCGCCAACTCTTCGGCGGTCGGCGGATCGTCGGAACGCACAAATCCGTTCTCGATGCAAAACCCCTCTGCGGGACGCATTAGACCCATGGCCGACAGAACGATGAAAGGCAGTGCCGCGAGAAATCCGACGAGAACGACTGCCAGTTTGAGAAACAACTTCAACGAGAGGCCTCCACCCTGACTAGGGAAGTGCGCGCCAACGCGAATGTCAATTATCGGCGATAATTCCCCATTGCGCTCAGTTCTTACGAGCGGCGCGCCTGCCCATTCCGGCCAGCGGCGCCATCGCTCAACGCGCGCTGCCCCACACCAGCTCCCCCTCCCCGCGCAGCAGCGCCTCTGCCTCCGGCGCATATTTCGCGCCTNNACGCATCGTGCAGGGTCAAGCCCGGCAGCAGGCGCAGCGGCGCGCGTGAGCCTTTGCGCGCGCGGGCCAAGACCCGCTTTGCTGGTTCGCCCGCGCGCGGGTGGATCGGGATGATCTCCGCTCCGCCGAGCCGGCCCTCGAACGCGGCGAGGATTTCCGCGAGCTTGGCGGCGCGGTGGATCAGCGTCAGCGCCGCGCCGCCGCGCAGCCGGTCGGCGAGCGCTGCGATCCAGGCGTCGATGGGCGCATCCGCGACGTGGGCGTAAGCGCGCGTTGCAGCCGGTGCGCGGCCTTCGCCGGGCTCGTCAAACGGGGGATTGAAGAACACGCCGTCGAATACGCCCCAATTCGCACTTCGTTCCAAGGCGTCGCCTGTGACGATTTCCACGCGATCGCCCATCGCGTTCAGGGCGACATTTTCGCGTGCCATCGCGGCCATGTTCGCATCGCGTTCGATTCCAACCAAGGTCACGCTCGGTGTTCGCATCGCCACGGCAAGCAGTGCCGCGCCGACCCCGCAACCCGCCTCCATCAAGCGCGCACCGGGTTTAGCCTCCACGGCGGCGGCGAGCAAAATCGTGTCCAGGTTCACCCGATAGCCGCGCGCGGACTGGCGCACGCGCAGGCGCCCGCCCAAAATCGCGTCCTCGGTGAAGTTTGCGTCCGTCACATGCGACCCATCCGCGCGAGCGGGCGTAGCGAACTTGACCCGCGCGCGCGCTGTCACCATCGTTTGCCACACGTAGAGGTCAAGCGGAGGCCCATTTGGGACCGGCGGTCGGACCAGCCAAAAGAGCCGGCGGCGCCCCCCACGCCGTGGACCGCCTCGCCGCGCTTCTGGCTGAGGACCTCGCCGCGGTCGACGCGATCATTCACGAACGCATGATCAGCCCCGTGGGCGTGATCCCCAATCTCGCCGCACATCTCATTGACGCCGGCGGCAAGCGTATTCGCCCGCTGATCACGCTGGCGGCGGCGCGCCTCCTGGGCGGCGGCGGCGACGGGCCGCGCAAGCTCGCGGCGGCGGTCGAGTTCATTCATTCGGCGACATTGCTGCACGACGATGTAGTGGATGTGTCGAGCATGCGGCGGGGCAAGCAGGCCGCCAATGTCGTGTGGGGCAATTCCGCGAGCGTATTGGTCGGCGATTTCTTGTTCGCGCGCTCGTTCAACCTCATGGTCGAGAGCGGCGACCTGATGGTGCTCGATATCCTCGCGCGCGCCGCCAGCGTCATCGCCGAAGGCGAAGTGATGCAATTGGCCGCCGCCAATGACGCCGACACGTCGCGCGAGCGCTACATGGAAATCGTCGCGGCGAAAACCGCCGCTCTGTTTGCCGCCGCCGCGAGAGCGGGCGCGGTCGCGGCGGGGCGGCCGGGCGCGGAAGCGGCGGCGCTCGAAAGCTATGGCCGCGACTTGGGGCTCGCGTTCCAATTGGTGGACGACGCGCTCGATTATGGTGGGCTCTCGGCCGTGATGGGCAAGAATACCGGCGATGATTTCAGGGAGGGGAAGGTCACCCTGCCAGTCGTGTTCGCGCGCGATGCCGGCGACGAAGCCGAGCGCGGCTTTTGGCGGCGGGTCATGAGCGGAGAACGCGGCGACGACGATTTCCATCGCGCGGTGGCGCTGGTGCGCCGCCACGACGCCATAGCGCTGACGCTGAATGCGGCCCGCGACCATGCCGCGCGCGCGCGCCAAGCGCTGAGCACGTTGCCCGCCAACGCCTATCGCGAGGCGCTAGCGGAACTGCCGGAATTCGTGGTTGAGCGCGCGTTCTAGCTGAACGGACCCGAGGCTGCCTTAGGCTTCAACTGGTGCAACAGAATCGAATTGCCTTCCGAGTCCAGACAGACAGCCATGCGGCACACCGGGCTGTGAATCACGTCGCTCTTGAAGGTGACGTCTTTCGATTTGAGATCGGCGATGAGTTTGTCGAGGTCCTCGACCTCAAAGGCGATGGTGCCGCCGGCCGCGCCGCTTGGCTGCTCATCGGTGAAATTCGTCAACGCGAAACAGCCGCCGCCGGGCAGATCGTACTCGATCCACCATTTGTCGCCCTGATTGCCATGGCTGCCGATCGTAAGCCCGAGCGTTTCCTCATAGAATTTGCGAGCGCGCTCCACATCGGTGATCGGGTACATAGTGAACGCAACCTTCTTGAGCACGGCGTTTCCTCCTTCAATCCTTGGCTTTAGCCATACCTACGCTCAGAGCTCGGCGATGCCCAGGCGCAGCGCGTGTCGGCGTATGAGCGCCGCCGCGCCCGCGGCGAGAAGTGCAAGCGCCGCAAGCCCAATCCACGCCCCCTCATCGCCGATGCCGACGAAGGAGTGCGCCAGCGCCCCGCACGCGGCCATCGCCGCCCAATAACTCAACGCGACGCGTTCATGGCTCCAGCCCGCGCGCAGTGCAATCTGATAGATGTGCTCGGAATGACCGTCGAGCAGCGAGCGACGCCGGCGCCAGCGCCATGCCAACGTCAGCAGCGCATCGGCGAGAATGGGAAAGAACACGATGGGCGGCACGAAGGGCGACAGCCCGGTGCGCGCGATGATCAGCAAAGACGCAAGCGCCGCGAGCGCGCCGGCAAACAAGGCCCCGGAATCGCCGGCAAACAAGCGGCCGCCCGGGAAATTCCAGATCAGAAACCCGACCAGCGCGCCGGCGCCGCACAGCCCGATCGCCGCCCCGCTGGGAGAGCCCTGTGTTTGCGCAATGGCGGCGAGCGCGGCAAGCCCGATCGCCACCGAACCCATCGCCAGGCCATTGGCGCCGTCCATGAAATTCACGCAATTGACCATGGTGAACACCCAGGCCGCCGTACCAATGAGGCCAAGAGAGAATCCCAAATGAGCAGAAACGCCCCAGCCAAGCGGAAGTTTCTCAACCACGCCCACCGCAAGCGCCGCTCCAAGTGAAGCAGCCATAAACAACAAGAACTTCAAGCGCGGGCCTAGTGGACGCTCGTCATCAATGAAGCCCACGAGCATGAAGGCGTATGCGAACGCCGCCGTCAGCGAGAGCAAGGCCGCGCCCTGGCTGCTGACCGCGTCGCGCCAATCGCGCGCAAACAAGCTAAGCGCCATGAGGCCCACTGCGACGCCAATGGCCATGCCGATGCCGCCGCTTGTCGGTGTGGGCGCGGCGTGCTGTTTGCGCGGGAGGTTCGGCGCGTCGAGCGGTCCGGACGCAATCTGCGCGCCGCACGCGACCATGCTCGCGAGCAGTGCGGCGCACGCGGCCATGATCAATTCAAGTAACAATTCGTCACCTCACGCGGGTGGCCGGGCTACCGGGGCGAGCGGGAAGGGTCAAGCGCCCAGCACCGCCGCGCGAATCCACCGAGCCGAGTGCGCCAAGTCAGCCGCGACGGCTTCGGCGGCTTCGCGCGTTTCAACCAACCCGAACACAGTAGCCCCGCTACCCGAGAGGCCGGCATGGACAATTCGCGGATGCGCGTGCAGCAGCGCCTCGATCTCGGCGATCTCGGGCATGAGCGCGCGCGCGGGCGCTTCGAGATCGTTGCCCATCATTGCGGCGCCGGCCCACACCTCCGCCGGCGTACGCCACACTGGAGCAGGCGATTCAGAAAGCACGCGCGCCAGTCGCATACGGTCGAACTCGCGAAAGACAGCGGCGGTCGCGAGCGGGCGCAAGGGGTTGGCCAGCACTGCGTGCAATACTGGCGCTTGCATCGGCGCCAGCGTTTCGCCCAAACCAGTCATCCAGATCGAACGCCCCGCCACGCACACGGGTACATCCGCGCCAATGTCGCAGGCGATTCGCGCGAGTTCGGCTTCCGCGAACCCCAACTCCCAAAGCACGTTCAATGCTTTTAGGGTCGCGGCGGCATCCGACGAACCACCGCCCATGCCGGACGCAATCGGCAAGTTTTTTTCCAGCACCAATTTTGCACGGGGCGCTACACCGGCGGCAAGCGCCAGCACGCGCGCAGCGCGCAACACGAGATTGGAATCGTCCGCGATCAACTCGGACGCAAACGGGCCACGGATATCAAGCGACAGATCATGCGCCGGGAACGCTTCGATCCAATCGCCGACATCCGCGAACATCACCACGCTTTGCAACGGGTGCAAGCCATCGGCGCGCGGACGTCCCACTCGCAGGGTTAGATTGATCTTCGCGGGCGCGAAGATGCGCACGCTCATCGCTCGGCTGCGCGCATCGCCGGCTCGTCCGGCAAGCCGGCCGCCATTTTCGCTTCGATGAGCGCGGGCGCGTCTGGCGCCAGCGAAAGCGCGCGCCGCCACTGGAATCGGGCTTCGATGCGTCGGCCAAGGCGCCAATAGACATCGCCCAGATGGTCGTTCAGCGTCGCGTCCGCGGGCGACAATTCCACCGCGCGCTCGAGATATTCGAGCGCCTGAGCATAATCGCCAAGCCGATAATAAGCCCACCCCAGACTGTCGATGACAGCGCCCGACGTCGGCCGCAGCGCCACCGCGCGCTGGATCATCGCAAGCCCTTCTTGCAAGCGCACGCCGCGGTCGATCCAAGAATAGCCAAGGTAGTTCAGGACGTCAGGTTGTTCAGGCGAGAGTGCGAGCGCGCGCTGCAAATCAGCCTCGGCTTCGGGCCACCGGCCCAACCGCTCACGCGCGACTGCGCGTGCGAACAAGAGGCGCCAATCCTCTGGCCGCGCCGCGAGCAGTTCGGCGTAAATTGGCTCGGCTTCTGCGAAGCGATCCAGATTGCGGTACATGTCGGCCAGCGCACGCTTGGCGCGCACATCCCCGCTTTCGGCGTTGAGGCGCGCAAGCGCGAGGGCGGCGTCGGGCAAATCAGCGTCGAGCAGCGCCCACGATTCCATGATGCGGGCGCTACCTGCATAGGGTGAATCTGGCGTGACGGCGGCGAGTGCGGCGCGCGCGAGATCGGCGTGACCGAGCGTTGTCTGCGCTTGCGCAAACGCCAAACGCGCACCGTCGAAGTCAGGATCGAGCATGAGCGCCAAGGTCAGCGCGGCGAGCCCACTGGTTGAATCTGATTCCTGCAGAAAGATCGCCGCGAGCCCGTAAAGGCCAACAGCCGCGCCGCGCGCCGCATTGAGAGGAACGGCCGCGGCGGCGCCGCCCGCTTCCACCCGCGCCAGCGCAGCCGCCAACGCCGGGTTGGCGCGGTTGGCCCCCGCGCCAAGCAAGGCAATCGCCTGGTCACGCGCGCCGCGACGCGCCAGCAAGTCAGCATGGCGCTCAATGCCGGCGGGCAGCCAGAAGCCGCCCAGGTCGGCAGCGGCGTAGGCGCCGAGCGCCGCGTCGCCGCGTTCGGCATAATCCAACGCCATCGCCTGCTGATAGGCGAACAGGGCGCCATACGGGCGGATCGAAGCCAGCGGCGCGAGATCGAGCGTGACTTCGTCGATGCGGCCGTCCGCGGCCCGCACCCACACCACCAGCATACGCCCGATCAATTCCTCGGCGGCCGCGCCCTCGACGCTCGCCAGCGCCGTATCGGCCTGGCGCCAATTCTGGGCGACCAACGCGTCGGCGGCGCGCACGAGATAGGCGTATGCGGGCGCGTCATCACGCGGCGCAACACGCGCGGCTTGGCGCGCGCGCGTTCCGTCACCCGAGGCCAGAGCCGAGGTCAGCGCGCCATTGAGCAAGGCATGGTCATGAGGCGCACGCGCCAGCGCAACAAAATAACGATCGGCGGCGGCGACGTAATCGTTGCGCAAATCGGCGGTGCGCCCGACNNGCCAAGGCTTGCAGCCAAGGCCGCCGTGCGGAGCATCACAGATCTTCCCGTTGCGAAGGGCCCTCGGGCAACGCCACTTGCGGCAAATCCCGCCGCCGCGGCGCGGCGGCAGTCAAGCCGCGATCAACTTTGTGCTCAAGCTCACGCCGGCGCAGCACATCCGGGCGTGCGCCGAGCGCCTGGCGCCAGGCGGCGCGCGCCTCGTCGCGGCGGTTCAAGCGCCAATACACATCGCCCAAATGATCAAGGATTTCCGGATTTGGATCGGATTCCGCGAGCCCGTTGGCGCGTTCGATCAGCGCACGCGCCTCCTCGAAGCGCCCGTAAAGATAATACGCCCAGCCCAAACTATCGACCACGGCATAATCGGTCTGGCCATAATTGAAGCCGCGCCACAACAAACGGTAGCCCTCTTCAAGGCCCTCTGGCCGTTGGATCAACGCATAGCCTAGCGCATTCAATCGCAACACGGAATCCGGCTGCTCGGCGAACATCGCCCGCGCCACGCCAATACCATCACGCCACGCGCTCGGGTCGTCCATTAGGATCGACACGTACAGCAACCGGGTATCGACACTTTGGTCAATTTCAAACGCCGCGCGCATGTCGGCGGTAGCGGCTGAAACATCGCCCGCGAAGCGATGGGCGAACGCGCGATAGCCCAGCACATCGGCGCGGTCTTTCGGATCTTGCGCCATCGCCAGCGCGCGATCGAACGCCGGGATCGCGCGATCGGCTTGGCCGGCGCGGCGGTAAATATCGCCGACCGATGCTATAATCGGCCAGCGGTCTCCCCCATTCGCCAACGCGCGCTCGGCGGCGGTGATGGCGCCGGAATCGTTGTGCCGTTCAAGTTCGATCGAGGCGCGCACAATGTCGGCGTCAGGCGCGAACACGCTATCAGCCGGCAATTGATCGATGATGCGCTGCGCGCCGTCGAGCCCGCCAGCGGAAAGCGCTTGCTGCGCCGCGTAAAGGCGCCAATCACTGGCGTCGGGCGAGAGCAAGATGCCCAATTGCATCAACGTCGCGCCGGAGGTGGACGCGAGCCCTTGCGCGGGGTCTTGCTGCGAGAGCATGGCCGCCAGGCTTTCCGCCTGGGTGAGGAACTCCGACATGAACAGCATCCANNCGGCGAGCCTGACGAGATTGGCTTCGACATCGGCCGAACGCGGCGCAAATTGCGCGACGATGTCATAATAGCGACGCGCCTCGGTTGTGTGGCCGAGCCGATGCTGAACAAGAGCGGCGCGGTAGATGGAGTGGGTGACGCGNNGCCATCAGCGCATAGATTGCGGCGGCCTCGTTAAGGCGACCAGCGGATTCAAACACCAGCGCGCGCGCAACTTCAGGGAGTGGAGCGGGCAAGGAATCGCCGCCCGCGTCGATCCGCTCGACACCGCTGTCAATACGGCCCTCGGCGGCCAACAAAAACGGCTCCAACATGTCGGCGAGGCCGCCATTGGCGCCGCCAGGCGCGGCGGCCAAAGTCGCGCGGGCTTCGGCCAAACGGCCAGCCGCGAGGTTGTCAGCAAAGACCGTCGCGTACCAGAATGCAGTGGTGTCGTTCCTGGCGATGGCGCGTCGGCCTTCGCGCACGAGATAATCCATGTCCGCGGCCAGCAAGGCGGCTTCGGGGTCTTCGTAGGTGCGATTGGGGTCGGCGTTCGGGGGCGAAGTGACGCGCAATTGCGCCGCCGGGGCGCGTTCGTCAGCGGCAGGCGCCGCGCTGGCCGTGTCGGCGCCGGTTTCAGGCTTGGCCTGCGCAAAGGCCACATTCGCCGCGCTCGCGCAGCCAGCCGCCACGATACTCGCGGCCAAGATCGCCCAACGCATCCTCAAATCCACCTTTCTTCCCCGCATCCGCGGGGCCTGTGCCTGGCATAGCGCGCTTACAAATTGGCGTAGTTGGGGCCACCGCCGCCTTCGGGCGTCACCCAATTGATATTCTGACTTGGGTCCTTGATGTCGCAGGTTTTGCAGTGGACGCAATTTTGAGCGTTAATTTGGAAGCGCGGATTGGCGCCGACTTCATCGTACAGCACCTCATAGACACCCGCCGGGCAATAGCGTGTCGCTGGTTCGGCGTATTGGGGGAGGTTCACGCCTATCGGGATGGTGGGGTCCAGCAGCGTCAAATGAGCCGGCTGGTCTTCTTCGTGGTTGGTGTTCGAGAGATAGACCGAGGTCGCCTTGTCGAAGGTCAGCACCCCGTCGGGCTTGGGATAGGCGATCGGTTTGTGCTTGGCCGCCTTCTCGGTGGCGGCGGCGTCGGACTTGCCGTGCTTCAGCGTGAAGAAGAACGAGAAACCGCCCAGCAGCGTCGTCGTCCACATATCGAACATGCCGAAGACGCCGCCCCAAAACGTGCCCATGCGCGACAGCAGCGGCTTGGCGTTGCGCACGCGGCTGAGATCGGCGAACACGCGGCTTGAACGGTACGCGTCCTCGTAGTCTTCGAGCGTGTCGCGTTGACGCCCAGCGGCGATGGCGGCGAACGCGGCTTCGGCGGCGAGCATGCCTGTCTTCATCGCATTGTGGCTGCCCTTGATGCGCGGCACGTTCACGAAACCCGCGGCGCACCCGATCAGCACGCCGCCGGGGAACGCAAGCTTGGGCACAGATTGCAGCCCGCCTTCCGTGATCGCGCGCGCGCCATAGGCGATGCGCTTGCCGCCTTCGAGGTGCTGGGCGATTTCCGGGTGCAGCTTGTGGCGCTGGAATTCGTCGAATGGGGAAATGTAGGGGTTCTTGTAGTTCAGGTGGACGACATAGCCCACCGACACCAAGCGCTCGCCCCAATGGTACATGAACGAGCCGCCGCCGGTCTTGTCATCAAGCGGCCAGCCGACAGTATGCAGCACCAAGCCCGGCTTGTGCTGCGCGAGCGACACTTCCCAGAGCTCCTTGATGCCGATGCCATATTTTTGCGGATCGCACTTGGCAGTCAATTGATAGCGATTTTGCAGGGTTTTCGCCAGCGAGCCACGCGCGCCCTCGGCGATGAACACGTACTTGCCATGCAGCTCCATGCCCGGTTGATAGTCGCTCTTCCTGTGCTCATCGCGGGCGATGCCGAACACGCCGGCCACCACACCCTTCAACGCGCCCAACTCGTCGAACAATGCCGCCGACGCGGCCATGCCAGGATAGATTTCGACGCCCAGCGTTTCGGCTTCGACGCCCAGCCATTTCGTGAAGTTCGACAACGACGCGATGTAGTTGCCATGATTGCTCATCAGCGGCGGCATCAGGAAGTTCGGCAGCCCCAACGCGCCAGCGGGGCCCAGCACCTTGAAATGATCTTCGGTGACGGGCGTATCGAGCGGCGCGCCCTTGGCTTTCCAGTCGGGGATCAGTTCGTCCAGGCTGATCGGATCGATCACCGCGCCGGAGAGAATGTGCGCGCCGACTTCTGCGCCCTTCTCCAGCACCGCGACGGAAATTTCCGAGCCCGCCGCCGCCGCGAGTTGCTTCAGCCGAATCGCCGCTGACAATCCCGCCGGTCCCGCGCCCACGATGACGACATCGTATTCCATCGCTTCGCGCGCTTCGTCGGCCATTGAAACCTTCTCCATCAGCGCTGGTGTTATCAAAGCACATGCGGCGCCGCGCAAGGCTGGGCCGTGTTTTGCCGATTCGTCCGAACCCATGCACAATGGGTTTGATGGACCCGACCCCAAGCGCCGCCGCCAGGTCGCTGCTCGCCTTTTGGCGCGCCGCCGGCGTGGACATGGATATAGCCGAAGCGGTGTTCGCCGCGCCCAGGCCCGCCGCGCCGAACGCCGCCAATCTGGCCGCTCCGGCGCCCGCTGGCCGCCGCCGGGCGGTTCCAACCGGGGCTGTGGATAACGCGCGGGCGTTGGCCGCCGCCGCCCGGACCCTCGCCGAGCTCAGGGCGGCGGTTGAAGGCTTCGACGGTTGCGCGCTCAAGGCCACGGCCCGCACCACGGTGTTCGTTGACGGCGCCGAAGATGCCGAGGTGCTGTTGATCGGGGAAGCGCCGGGCAAGGATGAAGACGAGCAGGGAAAGCCCTTTGTCGGCCGCGCCGGGCAATTACTGAACCGCATGTTGGCCCAGATCGGGCTCGACCGGCGCTCCAATATTTTGATTTCCAACACGATTTATTGGCGCCCCCCCGGCAACCGCGATCCCACGCAGGGTGAAATCGTGGCCTGTTTGCCGTTCGTGGAGCGGCTGATCGAACTCCAGCGCCCCAAGCTCCTGTTGCTCACGGGCAAGGCCGCCGCCCACACGGTGCTGAAGCGGGAGGACGCGGTGATGAAGCTCCGGGGCCGGCGTTTGAACTATTCGAGGGACGGGCAGGCGCAGCCCGTCAACGCTATGGTGATGCTTCACCCCGCATATCTGCTGCGCCAACCGCAACAGAAACGGCTGGCCTGGGGGGACCTCCTGCTCGCCGAGGCTTGGCTTGAAGAGCTGGGCGTGGTGCGGTCTTCCCGCTCTTAAGGTTTTCGAGGCTCCGATGATGTTGCGCTCCGCATTCGCCGCATTCGCCGTCGCCGCCATCGTCGCGCCGGCCGCCGCCGAGCCCCGCGTGGTGGCGCTCACCGAACATGACGAAGCCGCCTACCGCGCCGCGTTCGAGGCGCTCGAGGCTGGCGATTGGCGCGGCGTTGGCGCGGCGCTTTCGCGCGCCGAGGACGATGTGCTCGAGGGCGCGGTGCGCGGACGCTTGCTGCTGGCGCGCGGCTACCGGGCGGATTGGGCCGAGTACACGAGCTGGCTACACCGCTATGGCGATTACGGCATGGCGAGCGCGGTGTACGACCGCGCCATGGATTCGCGCGGGCGCCGTTCGCGGGCGCGGGCGCCAGAACCCCAAGGCGGCCGCGCGCGGGCGTTGCCCGGCACGCCTCCGCCCGTGTCCGACGATAGCGCCGCCGCACGCGTCGCCATCGCGCGCATCGCCGAACATATCGGCGCCGGTGACGACACGGCCGCGCGCGCGCTCGCCGCCGAACAGCTCTACGGCCCGCGCGCGGGCCAGGCCGCATGGGCGCTCGGCATCATCGCCTATCGCAGCCATGATTACGCCGAGGCGCTGCGCCAATTCGAGACCGCATCGCAATGGCCCCACAATGGCGGCTGGGCGGACGCGGCCGCGCATTATTGGGCGGCGCGTGCGCGTCTGGCGGCGGGCGAGACCAATGGCGTGGCGCAACACCTCGAGGCTGCGGCCACGCGGCCATGGACATTCTACGGCCAACTCGCGGAGGCCCAGCTCGGCCACGACAGCGCGCTCAATTTCGCGCCTCCCGACGTCGATGCCGACACCATCGCCCGTTTCGTCGAGCGCTATCCGGCGGCGCGGCGCGCGGCGGCGCTGGCGCAATTGGGACGGCTCTCGGAGGTCGAGAGCGAAATGCGGCGTTTGCACACCGATCTCTCTAGCGATGATGACCGCACTTACCTGGCGCTCGCCATCGCGCTTGAAGCGCCAAGCGCGCAATTGCGCGCGGCGGAATATGGCGGGCGCGATGTGGCGGTGGGCTTTTGCCCCACCACATCGTTCGAGCCAGACGACGGGTTTTCGCTCGATCGCGCGCTCGTCTACGCCATCGTGCGCCAGGAGAGCTATTTCAACCCAAAGGCCGTCAGTGTTTCTAACGCACGCGGGCTCATGCAATTGCTGCCCTCCACCGCGCGCGACATGGACCGCTCGACCAATTATCGCCGCACGCCCGCCGCGTTGTTTGAGCCCGGCCTCAACCTGCGGCTTGGCCAATCCTACGTGCATTGGCTGATGACCGAATTCCATCACGACGGCGATTTGGGCCGCTTGTTTGCGTCTTATAATGGCGGGCCAGGTTGGCTTTCGCGTTGGCTGGCGACCCAGCCCGCCGACATCGACCCCTTGCTGCTGCTGGAGACCATGCCGCGCAACGAGAGCCGCGATTACGCCGAGCGCGCGCTGTCGCACATGGCGCTGTGCCGCAAGCGCTACGGTCAGCCAACGCCGGAACTCGAGCGCTTGGCGGCCGGCGGCGCGGCGATCTACACGCCCTTGGATGCCAGAGTGGCGGGGCGGTAAACGTCTTGGACCGCCGGCGTCACCGCCGGCTCTTGTCTCACTTCAACCCCCTTCTCCGCCAGCGGGTCGCGGATGCGGTCGGCCTCGGGACGAGTGGCTCCGCGGAAGGCTCAGGGCGGCGATACCTCAGGCGTCGGGTTCCGACTTGCGCCGAGCGGTCCCAGCCGTCGAAGCTCAGCGTAGAGAGCCGCCGCCACCGCCCCACCCCATGCGACTTGAAGCGCGTCGGTGATCGGACGAGAGCCGTATGTGATGACCGGATTTTCCCGATCCGGGAAAAGCTGCTGATCGTTCATCATCCACTCAAACACACTTGCAGCAAGGAGCGGCGGCAAAACCATGGCGAGCGTGAAACCCAGGATGGCCCAGCGCCGGTTTTCCGTCAGTTCGACGCTGCGATTGATAGCTTGCATTGGATTGAGACGCTCGATCGCCGCCGCTGGAATGGCAGCAGTGCATGCAATCGCGATAATCACGCCAGGGACAACGAGCGCTAGCATTCCAAGCAACGTGAATAGCGTCAAAACTAGGAACGTGATGACAAATGGCAGGGCGCGTGCTGCAACTTCAACCAGAGGCTTTCGTGCACGATCATCAACAACCTGGAACGCGACCCAGCCATGAAAAATGGCCGACAAAGACGTCATGCCGAAGAAGCCTAGCCAGAAGAGCAAAGAGTCCAGCGACAGCAACTTCACTGGCTCCGACGGCATCAGATTAAGGAAAGCAAGCTCCGGCAAGTAGATCGACAACGCGGCCAGCAACAGCGCGGCAACGGGCCGCCGCGTTAGCGCGCGCACGCTGAGCTCAAACACACGCGGGAGTTCGAGGTCACGGTCTCGCACATCGATTGCCATGAACTACCCCTTCCGCCGCCACGTGCTGCCGCTCGGCCCGTCCATCACTTCAACACCGCGCTCAGCGAGCACATCGCGCAAGCGATCGGCCTCGGCGAAATCCTTGGCTGTGCGCGCCGCCACGCGCTCGGCGACGAGGGCGTCAATCTCGGCGGCTTGTTCGCCGAAGCTTGCACGGAACCAGTGCTCGGGATCAGCGTCCAAAATACCTAGCAACGCGCCGGCGGCTTGAAGCGCGGCTTTCGCCTGCGCCTGCTCGGCTGGTTTGACCGCGACATTGGCGGCGGTGCCAAGTGTTGACAATTCGGCGATGGCGGCAGGTGTGCCCAGATCATCGGCGAGCGCCGCGACGAACGCCGCTGGCGGTTCCGCGCGCGCGCCCTCCACGTGTTTCAGCCGCAGCAGCGCGCCATAAAGCCGGTCCAAGCTCGCTTGCGCCTGCTTCAGCAAATCATCGCTCCAATCCAGCGGCGCGCGGTAGTGCGCGCTGAGCAGCGCCCAGCGTATCGTCTCGCCCTGCCAGCCTGCATCCAGCAATTCGCGGACGGTGACGATGTTGCCGATGCTCTTGGACATCTTCTCGCGGTCCATGTTGAGCATGCCGTTGTGCAGCCACACGCGGGCGAGCGGCGCGTCGTGGGCGCATTCCGATTGCGCGATTTCGTTTTCGTGGTGGGGAAACACCAGATCGAGCCCGCCGCCGTGAATGTCGATGGTTTTGCCCAATTGCGCCGCGATCATCGCCGAGCATTCAATGTGCCAACCGGGCCGGCCGGCGCCGAAGGGCGCATCCCAGGATGGCTCGCCCGGCTTGGAGGTTTTCCAAAGCGCGAAATCAGAGGAGTGACGTTTGTCGTCCTCGCCATCGACGCGCGCGCCGGCCTGCAAATCCTCCTGCGCCCGCCGCGAGAGCTTGCCGTAATCAGCGTCGGCGCTAACCGAAAAATACACACCGCTTGGCACGGCATAAGCGGCGCCGCTGGCGATCAGCTTTTCGATCAGCGTGACCATGCCGGCGACATGTTCAGTTGCGCGTGGCTCAAAGCTAGGCGTTAGCACGCCGAGTGCGCCCATATCGTCGCGATAGATGCGCGCGAACTTATCGGTGATGGCGTTGATCGGCACGCCTTCGGCGGCGGCGGCTTTGATGATCTTGTCGTCGATGTCCGTGTAATTGGAGGCGTAGATCACCGATGGCGCGCCATAGGCGTGACGCAAAAGCCGAAACAGCAGATCGAACACCACGGCCGGCCTGGCATTGCCGATATGGGGGTGATTGTAGACGGTGGAGCCGCACACATACATCGTCACCCGCCCGGGATCGGCGGGCGCGAAAACTTCCTTGCGGCGCGTGAGGGTATTGGTCAGCGAGATTTGCGTGTTTGTCATTGGCCTGGGTTCTAGTGTGGCGATTCAGAAATTCGCCTCATCCTTATGGAACGCGCGGAGCGAATTTCTGAATCATCAGCCACACTAAGACCTATTGATTCTAGTGTCCTTCTTGGATTTGAAGTTCGCCAAGCGCCTGACCCGACAAAGGATGCGAACTTCAAATCCAGGACACTAGCGGTTGGGCGTGCTACACTCCATATCCGTTCGGGGCCATGAGGGCCCCGCTGCCTGAGGGTAAAGCCGCGGGCGGGCGTTAAGTCCGGGTGCCCCGCNNATGAGTGAAATTCTGAAATGGCGCTCGCCGTCCGAGGCCGCGCAAAAACGCCCGTCGCGCGAGGCGGCGATGGAGGCGGTGCGCACCCTGATCGCCTGGGCCGGCGATGATCCTGCTCGCGAGGGCCTGATCGACACGCCCCAGCGCGTGGTCGACGCCTACCGCGAATGGTTCGGCGGCTACGACGAATGCCCCGAGGACGAACTCAAGCGCGTGTTCGCCGACGTGCAGGGCTATGACGATATCGTCATGCTCAAGAACATCGATGTGGAGAGCCATTGCGAGCATCATATGGCGCCGTTCCTGGGGCGCGCGTTCGTCGCCTATCTGCCCACTGAAGCCGTGGTCGGTATTTCCAAGATCGCGCGCGTGGTTGAGATCTTCGCCAAGCGTTTGCAGACGCAGGAAACCATGACAGCGCAAATCGCCGAAGCGCTGAATGCTTCCTTGAAGCCGCGCGGCGTTGCCGTGCTGATCGACGCCGAGCATCAATGCATGTCCACCCGCGGCGTCCACCACAAGGACGTCACCACCGTGACCACCCAATTCACCGGCGCGTTCAAGGACGACGCGGAATTGCGCACCCGGTTCATGGCGCTGGCGGGTTATTGAGCTGGCGCTCAAACACCCCCTCTCCCTCCTTTGGGAGGGAGAGGGTTGGGGTGAGGGTGGCGAGTGAACGGCTGGTGATGAACGCGAACCACACCCTATTGCTCACTCCGCCCCCGCCGGCAGCACCACCATCCGATACGGCACAAACAGGCGCAGATCGAGGTCTCCGGCGCGTTTCCAGGCGACCGGGCTCTCCAGGCCTTCGAGGCGAACGCCGTAGCCCGCGCCCAAACCGCGCACAATCGTGTTGGCGTCCGCTGTGATCGCGGCGATAACTGGCGCGCGATATTGCGGCGGATTGATCAGCACCAATTCGATCGCGCCGGTGAAATATTCGATCCGCCCCGGAGTTGGCGCATCTTCGCTGAACGCCTCGAGCCGTTCTTCCACACTCTCCAGCGTGTCCTCGGCGCGCACCGGCGTGCGAAGAATGATGGTGACCTGGGAGGTGTCGGCGCGGCCGCCGGGGCGCAACAATCCCATCGCCGCCTCGACGCTGAAGCGGACGATGCGCGTGCGGCCCTCGCCTTCATCTTCCTCATCCTCTTGCAATATGCCAAGCGTCACCGCGCTGTTGCCAAGCCGGGCGACGCCGCGCAGCGCTTCACTCAATTCCGTCCGCCGCGTGGCCGCGTCACGCGTATCGGAAGAAATGGTGAGACTCAGGGCCGCGGAATCAGCGCGGCGCGTAATCGCTATATGCGGCGTCGCGAAATCCTCATAGCGCTCCCGATAACGGGAAGCGGTAACGACGATATACTCCTCCTCGTCCTGCGCCCAAGCCGGCGCGGCGGTGGTCAGCGCAAGCGCGGCGCACAATACAAAAGCCCTCAACATCGGTTCCTCCCTCGTCACAGGCTTGGTCATGAACCGAACGAACACAAGCGCAACTGCTTTGCCTCACGCGCAAGTGATTGTGGCGCGCCGGCGCCCGTGCCAGGTTTGCCTCATGCGCGTACTCCTCCTGGCTCTCCTCTTGCTCGCCGGATTTTCGGCGCCGGCTGTGGCACAGAACTTTCAGCTGCCGATCGATTGCAGCGTCGGTGATGTTTGCGCGGTGCAAAATTACGTGGACGTGGATGCGCGGACTGGCTCGGCCCAAGATCCAACATGCGGGCCGCTCTCCTATGATGGGCATGATGGGCTCGATATTCGCGCGCCGATGGCCTTGGCGCGGCGCGGGGTGAACGTTCTGGCGCCGGCGGCGGGCGTGGTGGCGGGGGTGCGCGACGGCGAACCGGAGGGTGCATTCCTGCGCGGCGGCTTGGCCGCGGTGGAGGGGCGCGAGTGCGGCAATGGCGTGCGCATCGAGCATGAAGGCGGTTGGTCAAGCCAGCTGTGCCACATGCGTGCGGGTTCGCTGCGCGTAGAGCGGGGCGCGCGCGTCAGCGCCGGGCAAGTCCTTGGCCTAGTCGGACTTTCGGGGCACACGCAATTTCCGCACGTGCATTTGGCGTTGCGGCACGGCGGCGGCGAAGTCGATCCGCTCACTGGCGCGCCGATCGCTGGGTTGAGCTGCGGCCCAGCGGCGGCTCGCCCCGGCGCGCATTGGTCACAAGCGGCGCGCGCGGCGCTGAGCTATCGCGGCGCGCACTGGTTCGCACTTGGGTTCACTGGCGCCAGTCCCGCGCAAGGCGCCAACGCGGAAGATTTGCCCGCCAATTCCAGCACACGCGCGCCAGCCTTGGTGTTTTGGGCCTTGGCCAGCGGCCCACTTGAGGGCGATGTGTTGCGCGTGCGGCTCTATGGCCCCGACGGGGCGCTGATCGCGGAAGGCGCGCGCACGCAGACGCGAAGCCAGGCGCAAGCGTGGCTTTTCGCGGGGCGTCGCACGCCCGCTGGCGGCTGGCCGCCAGGCGCCTATCGCGGCGAAGCGCAGCTCGTGCGCGGCGGGCGCGTCGTTGCGACGCGGAGCGATGGGCTCAGGCTCGCGCACTAGAAGCTGGCGCCGCTTCCGGCTTGTGCACCAAGGTCACCAGCACGAAGCTCAGCAGCATCAACAAATACCACGCGCCCATCTTGTCGATTGGCACCCAGGCCCAACCGTCGCGCTGATTGGGATAGACCCAAGCCGCGGCGAAGGTGCCAAGGTTTTCCGCAAACCAGATAAACAGCGACACCAGCAGCAAGCCCAAGAGCATCGGCATGCGGCGAGGCGTCTGGTCGGGCGTGAATACGAACCATGTGCGCCAAAAGATCAGCGCCGAGAACGCAAACAATGCGTTGCGGATGTCGATGACGTAATGGTGGGTGAAGAAATTGATGTAGGCGAGGAGCGCCAGAGCCCAGGCCGTCCAAAGCGGCGGGAAGCGGATGAACTTAATGTCGAACAGACGCCAGATGCGGGCGATGTAAGAGCCGATGCAGGCGTACATGAAACCGGAGAAGAGCGGCACGCCGCCTATGCGCAAGATGCTTTCCTCGGGATAGATCCATGAGCCCTGCGCGGTCTTGAATATCTCCATGACAGTGCCGACGACATGGAACACCAAAATAACGAGCGCCTCGTCCCAGCGTTCGAGCTTGGTCGCCAGAAGCAGCGCCTGCACCGCAACCGACGCGAGCACCAGAAAATCGTAGCGCGCCAGCGGCGCATCGTCCGGCCAGAAAAAGTGCGTGCCCACGATTAGCGCGATCATCGCGCCGGCGAACAGGCAAGCCCAGGCCTGCTTGAGCCCGAACAGCAAGAATTCATAGGCCCAGCCATGCCATTTAGAGCGCGCCGCGATGGGCCTGGCCCACGCATCGAACGCGGCGACTTGGGCCTTGATCTTGTCCTTGAGACTCATCGGCCGGACGCTAGCGGCTTTCCAGGCGCGGGTAATCCCGCGTAGAGGGGACACGATGAAAGTCGCTGTCGTTGGACTGGGCATTGCCGGCTTGAGCATTTGCGCCCGCTTGGCGCTCGCGGGGCACGATGTTTCGGGGTTCGATCAGTTCGAGCTGATGCACGAGAACGGCTCATCGCACGGCGACACGCGGATCATGCGCCTCACCCCTGGCGAGGGTGACATCTACGTCCGCCTGGCGCGGCGCGCGAACGCGATTTGGCGAAGCTGGGAGGGCCTGGCGGGGCGTCCGCTGGTCGAATGGACGGGCGGGCTGATGGCCGGGCCGCGCGGGTCGCCGTTCGTGGCCGCCTGTCAGCGCCTGAGCGCGGCGCCAGCGGCGTTGATGCGCGGCGATGCAATGCACGCGCTGACGCGCGGATATGTGGCCATGCCCTACGAATGGGATGTGTTCCGGCAGGAAGATTGCGGAATTATCGCCGCCGACGCCACGCGCGCGTTTTTGATTCGCCAAGCGCCGCGTTGGGGGGCCAAGCTTTATGCCAACACCAAGATCGAAGCGCCGATCGATGGCCTTGTATTGCGCATCAATGGCGAGGCGCGCGCGTTCGATGCGGTGATCATCGCCGCTGGCGGCTGGGCGCGCGCGCTGCTGCCGGAATTTGCAGGGCGGCTCTCGGTGCGCCGGCGTGTTGTCGCCTGGTTTTCCACGCCCGAGCCGCGATTGTTGCCAGTGATCTGCGTGGACAATGACGAAGGCGTTTTTGGCATGCCGACGCCGCGCGGCCATTACAAGATCGGCCTGCACGCCATTGGCGGCGTTGTCGAGCCGGGCGCCGTGCGCGAGCCGGACGAGGCCGACGCCGCCCTGCTCGCGGCGCAGGTGCGCGCGCTGCTGCCGAAGCACGATCCCACGCCCGTGCGCATGGCGCGCTGCCTGTACACCGTGACGCCCGACGAAAACTTCCTGATCGCCCCCAGCGCCGCGCATGAACGGGTGCTGCTGTTTTCCGCCTGCTCGGGGCACGGCTTCAAATACGCGCCCGTGTTCGGTGAACTGGCGCAAGAATGGCTGGACGGCAAAGTATCCGCCGATCTGGAGGCGTTCGGATCGGCCCGGCGCGTCAATAGTGCGACAGCCCTCGGCGCGCACAAATTTTGAGACGCCGAGCGGTTCCCGAAAAGTGTTGCGCGGTTTTCGGATAAGAACCGCTCTACCCAAACTTGTCATCAGCCTGTCGCCGAGTCACGGCAATGACCAAGCCATGAAGGCCGATCAAATCCTCGCCTTTGCCGATTCCATGCGCGCCTACGCGCGCGAGAGCGGGCGCGATCTCAACGCCGCGAATTTATTCGTGCACGCCATGCTGGTGCGCGCGCTCGTCGGCGAAGACGACAGAGAGCTTCCGAGCGACCAGCGCTACGAAGACGCCGACGCCGCCTAGGCCGGCGCTTCGGTAATCGAACCCACGCCCGCGCCATCGTCCGCCGCGATCGTGAAGGCAGCGGCGCGCGCGATTTCGTATTGGCTGGTGAGGATGGTGGAGACATTGATGAATTCCGCCAGCGCCTGCGCTTTTGTCAGCGTCAGCAGCAGGAAGCCGTGGCTGAGCGCGTCTGTCCACTTCACGTGCGGATTGCGCGCGCGCAGGCCGGCGGAAAAATCGATGCCGGCGGCGGCGAAGTAGGACGCATCGCTCGGCGAGGTGATGGAGGTGGTTCCGAGTTCCACCGCCACGCGGCCGACGACGTCGTTGATCTCGTTGGCCCAGGCGGTGTGCGTGTCGCCGGTGAGCACAAGCGTGTTGCCGCCGGCGGCGCGAATGGCGTCGAGCACGCGCGCGCGCACGGCGGGGTAGCCATCCCAGGCATCGGGGTTGAGCGGGAAGGCAAAGCGCGTCAGCTTCAGCATTTGCGTGACGCCAGGGCGCAAGCGCTCAAGCGCGGCGGCGAGCGGCGCCGGCGTCGCCGACAAATCAGGCGCGTTCACGGGCGCCATCAGCACTTGGTTGCCAATCACTTGCCAAGCCACGCCGGCTTGTTTCGAGTCGCTGAGCTCGCGCGCCAGCCATTGCTCCTGAGCGGGCCCAAGCAAGGCGCGCTCCGGCGCGGCGAGCATGTCGTTGAGCCGCGCCACATCCGGTGCGAGGAAAAACCCCGCCGGCAGGTTCGTCGGATCGGCGACCAAGGCTTGGGCGCGCCGCCAATCGAGCACCGGGCGTAAGTCCTCGCCCACGGCTTCGTAAATTGCCGGCAGCAGCCGCATGCCGGCCACATCCGGCTCGTGCGCGCGCAACGCCGCCGGCGCGCCGGAAAAATCCCAACGCTGCATCTCGACCGGCAATTCGCGCGCGTAATCCAGCGGCTGCGTGCGTGCGAGCAAGCGCGTTTCCAGCATAATCAATGTGAACAGATCGCCGTATTGGAACGAGCGATTGATCGCCTCGAAAGCGCGGCCAGGTTCGGGATCGCGGATCGGCATCCATTCGTAATAGGCTTGCAGCGCCGCTTGCTTGCGCGCCGCCCACGCGCCCTCGCTCTGCTGGTGGTTTTCCGCGCCGGTGGTCCATGAATCATTGGCGGTTTCGTGGTCGTCCCACACCACGACCCAAGGCGCCATGGCGTGCGCGGCTTGAAGCTCGGCTTCGGTTTTGTATTGCGCGTGGCGCTGGCGATAATCCGAAAGCCGGATCAGCTCCACTTCCGGCGCCGGGATACGGCCAAGCGCGATGGCGGTGTCGCCGCCATATCCGGCGAGGCCGAACTCGTAGATGTAATCGCCAAGATGGATCACGACATCAACGTCATCGCGCACCGCCAGCGCGCCGTAGGCGTTGAAGAAGCCGTGCGGATAGGACGCGCACGACACCACGGCGAGCTTGGCTTCGCTTGCGCGCCCGCGCGGCAAGGTGCGGGTCTTGCCCACTGGGCTCGTACTAGCGCCAGCGCGAAAGCCGTAAAAATAAGGCGCGCCCGCGCGCAGGCCGGTGACATCGGCCTTCACCGTGTAGTCACGCGCTTCGCTGGTTTCGACCACGCCGGTCTTGACCACATCGGAGAGCTCGCGGTTGCGCGCCACGATCCAGCGCACCGGCACGGGGCCCGCCCGCTCCGGGCTGACGCGCGTCCAGATCACAACGCGGTCGGCCAGCGGGTCACCGGAGGCGACACCGTGGTTGAACGCCACCGCGCCTTCATAGGGCGGCGTTTCGACGCCGCGCGCGCAAGCCGCGACCGCGCTTGTCGCCGCCGCCAATGCGCCCCGGCGCGTCCATCCGCGTTTAGCTGTCATGCCGGCGCTCTCCCTAGCTTCCTAGAGCACTATGAAACGGCGCAAGTACAAGCGCGAGCCCCTCCCCGTGAGGGGAGGGGGCAGGGGGTGGGGTGAAACACCGCGCGATGTATTTGCAGGGAACCACCGCGCCATCTAAGCAAACGCGTAAACTGTGTCCCACTGAGCTTCACCCCACCCCCTGCCCCGNNCTCCCTAGCTTCCTAGAGCACTATGAAACGGCGCAAGTACAAGCGCGAGCCCCTCCCCTCACGGGGAGGGGGTTCAAGTTGCAATTATGTCGAACAACGAGACCAAGCAACGCGAGGAAGGCGAAACCCGCAGCGCGACCGCCCCGGCGGCGGCGGGCGAGCGCGTGGATGTGTGGCTGGCCAAACACTGGCCCGATCTTTCACGCGCCCGCATCCAGGGCTTGATCGGCGCGGGCAAACTGACCCTCGATGGCGCGCCCGTCACGCACGCCAAGGACAAGCCGCGCGCGGGCGGGCGCTACGAACTGGTCCTGCCGCCGCCAGAGCCCGCCGCTCCCCTGCCCGAGGCGCTGCCGCTCGAGATCGCGTTCGAGGACGAGCATCTGGTGGTGGTCAACAAGGCCGCCGGCATGGCCATGCATCCCGCGCCCGGCTCGATGCGCGGCACGCTGGTGAACGCGCTGCTCGCCCATTGCGGAGACAGCCTCTCAGGCATTGGCGGGGTGGCGCGTCCCGGCATCGTCCACCGTATCGACAAGGACACGACGGGCCTGGTGGTGGTCGCCAAGCATGACGCGGCGCATCAAGGCTTGGCGAAGCTGTTCGCCAAGCACAATCTGGAGCGCGTCTATTACGCGGTGACGCGCGGTGCGCCGAAGGAACGCGCGGCGCGTATCGAAAACAAGCTGGTGCGCTCGGGCGAAGACCGCCGCAAATACGTAGTCGCGCGCAATGGCGACACCGAAGCCGGCAAAACCGCGATCACCGATTATTGGACCATCGAGAGCTTCGGCCAGCAAGCCGGCGCCTCTGCGGGACGCCCCGCGGCGGCGCTGATCGAATGCCGCTTGCACACCGGGCGCACGCACCAAATCCGCGCGCACGTAACGCACCTCGGCTGCCCGCTGGTGGGCGATCCGCTCTACGGCAAGCAACGCGCGTTCAAAGCCGAGGGCGCGCACGCCGAGGAAGCCGAAGCCGCCGTACGCGCATTTCCGCGCCAAGCCCTGCACGCCAAAGTGCTGGGCTTCAGGCATCCGGTGACTGGCGCGGAGTTCCGATTTGAAAGCCCGCTGCCGACGGATATGGAGACGCTGCTGGCGACGCTGCGGCGGCTATGAGCGGGGCAAATTGGCGTCGACTTACGGGCGCTCGCTCCGCCGAAGAGCCGCAGGACGCGATGCGGTCATAGCCAGTCCTGCCTAGGAAAGTCCGCTAGGGGGAGGGTTGGCCCATAGCTGCCGGTCGCCGAAGGCGCTATCTGGCCGCATGAAGATCGCGTACTTCACTCTCGATGCGCATCACCTCACGGCCGCGGAAGTCACCTATGGCGATGACGCGCCTTGGGCGTTTCTTCCGTTTGAGGATCAGAGAGCCGATCTCGACGCGTTAACCGACAGGCACGTGCTGCTGCGCGGCGAGAAGGGCGCCTTCGCCATTGTCGATGCCAAGGCAAAAGAGCGTGTTCTGGACGTACGCGCGCCGGAAGCAGATCGGCTCCGCTGGTGGCTTGCGCCGCGACGACGCTCGGTTTTCGTTGTCGAACGGTCTTTCAGTGGAATGCTTGAGCTTCCCATCGATGGCGGTCCTGCGCGCCATCACGTGCTTCCATCCGACTTTCCCGTTTTCACGGTCGCAGAGCGTGATGATGGCAAGCTCATCTGCGGCTCGCGGATGGGATGCATGGGCATTTATGATCCCGACACCGGCGATCTCGAACAGCATCCATTCGAAGGGTATGTGCAAGGCTGGAACGGTATGCGGCTCTTGCACCCCAAGTGGTTCAGCCCGAACGCTCGGCTGATGCTGCGGCCGCACGTGGGGTCGGTCATTCGCGACACGGGTGATGGAAGAGGGCATCCTGATCTGAAAGCCGACGGCGTCGTGCGGTACGGCGTCGCTGTCGATGTATATGAGACTGGGCCGATCCGCCACGTCACACGCTTGATCCTGCAGTATCTCGCGGGCGAGGAGCTGTATCCTGAGGTTAAACGCATGCCGGATGGAGCTTGGCCGCCGGGAATGCTTGCCTCCCTGGGCGTGCTGGATGCGCTGGCGGAAGCTCAAGACTATCGCCGCTGGGACGGCGTCAGCCAGTTGCTGTTGACCGCTTGGCGCGATGAGGATCCGCAGCGTGAGCAAGAAAACAAGCGGCTCGACGAGCAGGTCAAGCACGACCTGCTCGACCGCGTGAAGCAGGTGAGCTGGGCCGATGACAGCGCATCATTCGAGGTCGTGCTGAAGGGCTGGCGCGGCGGTCCGGCCCTACAACGCACCGTCTATCTTACCGGCGAGGTGGGCGAGGCCACGCCGCGCGATTGGAGCGACTGGAGGGCCCGTCCGCCGCTTCCTTCGGAATCGTCGTTCAAGAAGCTCAAGGCCGACATCAGCAAGCGGTCAGTGCAGCGCATCGCGATGCCCGACGTCACGTCGTCAAGTTTGCTGGCCGCGTGCGAGGAGATGGCGCGGCGCGTCGAAGGCGGACTGGCGAATGTGCTGTTCCGCGACGTTTTGGAGTTTCGCTTCAAGCTCCGCGGCGAGCGCACCAAGGGTATGGACGAAACCGCGTTCTTCAAGTTGGTTCGCGCGCTGCCGGAACAGGAGTGGGCCGCGTTCGTGCCGCCGCTGCGACGCTTGATGGAGTCCTACGGCCGTCAGGCGATCAAGCACGAATGCACAGGCAATGATTGGATCACCGGCGGCGGCGAACCGGAGGACTGGCGTGCAGCGCTCTCAGAGGCAGCGCTGACGCTGGCAGAGTTCGACCCGAACTCGTTCGAAGTGTTGCGGGACTGGTTTCAGACTGACGACCAGGAACACGACAATTTCCCTGCCAACAGCGTGTTTCCGGCCATCGCGCGCCGAAGCGGTTTTGCGACGCCGGAAGCCGCTCGCTTTGGCGTGTGGTTCTACATCTATCAGTGGCAGAATGTTTTCTTCGATCGCGACGGCATGGGGTTGCTTGAAGCGTGCAAGCGGCATTGGAAAGCCGAGCAGTTTGCCCTGGTTGCGGCGGAAGAGGCGCGCCGCGTCGCCGAGCACGAGGGTCCACTCCCCTTTGGCCTCGCCGACGACCCTTCGGAGACCATGCTCGGCCAGCTTGTGCGCGGATCGTCGTCCTGGGAGATCGCGGCGCGGCGCGCTTTGGAGACGCACTGGCCCAAATCCAGCGTGTGAGCTTGCCCGCGCGATTCAGGTTCCGCCCTTGGCCCGAAGCCGCCTGATCTGCGGTCTTCGGCGATTTCCGCCACGGTGGCCGGCGGCGGTGAATGCCCGCTACCGGGGGCGGCCAGAGCACGCGCCGTGAACCGATCGTTTCGGTTGCGCAAATCGCGAGTTCGCTTTATGTTCTGCGCTCACGTGCAGGCCTTGACACGCTCCCTATATAATCACCCGGCGTCCACGAAACCGCCCGGGTTGTTTGTTCGTAGAGAAGAGCACCCGGGCCTCGTGCCGGCGGCCGAAAGGGGAAACGAAATGGCGTCCACCGCGCTCACGCTCGCGCTCTCTCCCGAACAGGGTCTGCAGCGTTATCTCACCGAGATCCGCAAATTTCCGATGCTCCTGAAGGAGCAGGAATTCATGCTGGCCAAAAGCTGGCAGCAGCACGGCGATACAAACGCGGCCCATCAGCTCGTCACCTCGCACCTGCGGCTGGTGGCCAAGATCGCCATGGGCTATCGCGGCTACGGCTTGCCGATCGGCGAAGTGATCTCGGAAGGCAATGTCGGCCTGATGCAGGCGGTGAAGAAATTCGATCCCGATAAGGGCTTCCGCTTGGCCACCTACGCGATGTGGTGGATCCGCGCCTCGATCCAGGAATACATCCTGCGCTCGTGGAGCCTGGTGAAAATGGGCACCACCGCCGCGCAGAAGAAATTGTTCTTCAACTTGCGCCGGATGAAGAGCCAGATCTCGGCGCTTGAGGAAGGCGATCTGCGGCCCGAGCACGTGGCCACCATCGCCCACAAGCTCGCCGTCACCGAGGAAGAAGTCACCTCGATGAACCGCCGGCTCTCCGGCGGCGGCGACGCCAGCCTCAACGCACCCGTTGGCGGCGCCGGCGGCGAAGGCGATTCCGAGTGGATGGATTGGCTCGCCGACGACAAGACAGAGGGCACACAGGAAACCCGCCTCGCCGACAGCCAGGAATTCGGCGCGCGCATGACGCTGCTGCAAGAAGCCATGAGCGAACTTTCCGAGCGCGAGCGCCACATCATTGAGGAACGCCGGCTGAAGGACGAACCGGCGACGCTGGAGGATTTGTCCAAGGAATATGGCGTCAGCCGCGAGCGCGTGCGCCAGATCGAAGTGCGCGCGTTCGAGAAGCTGCAAAAAGCGATGAAAACCCGCGCCTCCGAGCGCGGCTTGATGGCCGAAGCGGACGCGTAAGCCTGTTCGCTTGCGTCAGGGTTGGCGGCGGCTCGGATACCCGATCGGCGCGGGCATCCAGGCCGGCCAGGCCGTGACGCCGCGCGCATGCGCCTCCGCCGGCGCCGTCGATGGGCGCCAGAACGCATAAGCGCTGCAAGCGAAGAAAATCACCGTGTGGACGGTGAACGGCGTCAGGATCGTATCGGTGAAGGCGCGCGCGACCATCAGCACGAACATCGCATAGAAGAACGACGTCGCGGGATGCGGCGTCAGCAAGAGCTGACGCAGGCCCGCGAAAGCCGTCGCCGCCAATGCCACGATGAAGGTCACCAAGCCGAGGTAGCCGGTATCCACGGCGAGCTGGCGAAATTGATGGTGGAAGTGGAACACGCGCCCGTCGGTCATGCCAGTGAGGCGCTTTAGACCAATCGTCTCGAATGAATCGCCCATCCAGATAGCTTGATATCCATACCCTAACAGCGGGCGCCGCTCGATAAGTTCGTCGGCGCGCGCCCACAGCAAGGTGCGCCCCGTCAATGTGGGATCCTTGTTCAGCGTGTCGAACACAAAGTGATTGAGCCACGCATTGGCTTCTGGAATGAGCAAGCTGAGCGGGGCCGCCACCAGAACCACACCCGCAATCACAGCGACACGCCCGCCCGCCGGCAGGCGTTGCATGAACCACAGCCCAATCAGCGCCAGCGCGCCCCCCACCGCCATCAACACGGCTGTCGTTGCGTTGGTCTCGATCAGCAGATAGCCGGCCAACGGCAGCGCCAGCACCGCCACCCAGCGCAACATCACATTCACGCCGCCCATCATCAAATTCGTCAACGCCGAGAGCAGCAGAAACAGCGCGGCGAAGCCAAGCTGGTTCTTCGAACCTGTCAGCCCGATCAGCACCATGCCTTCCGCGGATGGGCCTTGGCGGCCGTGCAGCACGCACAGCACGCAGAACACGAACATGGCGAGCATGAACACGGTGACGAACCGCCCCGGCGTCATCAGCCGCGTCAAATGCACGCCCACGAACGCGGTGAACAGAAGCTGCGCACCATAGCGCGCCGACGCCATTGGCGCATCCGACCAGAGCGCCGAGAGCGTAGCCAACACCGGAACCAGCAAGAGCGGCCACCAACGCAGCATGGTTTGCACGAACGCCGCCGGCCGCAGCAGGAACAAGAGCCCGACCAACCCCATCTCGCCCAGCACCAGAAGCGGCCCGATCTCGGACAGCTGGGTCGACAGCATGATGAACAGCAAGAACGCCGCGATCTCGGGGAGATAGGCAATGAGCAGCATGGCGGTGCGGTTTCACCTTGATGGCGTCAGCTTAGGGCGGTTCAGAGCGCGTGCAAACCAGTGTCGGCGACGAATTGATCCAATGCCGTGAGCGCTTCACCGAGCGCGGCGCCCAAAGCGGCGAGGCGTTCGGCGCGCGCGCCATCGGCGGCCGCCTCGACCGCCTCGCAGGCGGCGGCGAGCTCATGAAAACCGATGCCGCGCGCCGAACCCTTGAGGGTGTGAACCGCGTGGCGCCATTCAAGCGGGCTTCCAATGGCGCTGGTCCAGCCGGAAACCTGGGCGCGAAACAGCTCAAGCACCTCGCGCTGCAGCGCGCGATCAGCGCCGGTCATATGGTCGAAATGCGCGCGGTCCAGCACGGCGTTCATGGCGTCAGTGTGGGCGGCGGCGCCTTAAGACGGGGTTGAGAACACCGCCGCGCCGAACGCGGCCTCGTGCCCCAAAGCGACGCCCGCCGCCACTGCAAGGCCCACCAGCGCCCGCCATCCCAGTTCGCCGAGCGCCAGCCGGTTGCGGCCCTGGGCGATGGCGGCGAACGGGGCGTTGGAGGTGACCGCCTCGAAGCGCGCCCAGGCCTCGGCGTCGCGCGCCCTGCCCTTTCGGTCGATCGAGCGCGCGCCCAGCAGAACCATCACTCCAAGCACGCCAAACAACATGACCGCGAAGCGCTCGCCATTGACCATGAGATGCCCCGCCGCCCACAGCGCCACGCCCCACAGAAAGGGGTGGCGGGTGATGCGAAGCACCCCGCGCGCGGGCTCCGCCTGCGCTAAGCTCTTGGTTTCAAACCCCGCATAGGTCGGCCCCGGCGTCAGCACGCCGGCGGTCGCCAGCGCAATTCCGAACGCGGCCAGCGCAATGCCGGGCCAACGCAGCCAGGTGGGCGCAAGCCACATCGCCTCGTTCAGCGGGTCGAACGGATCGGCGCGCATCTCCCCATAGCCTTGGATCAACGCCAGCAAGAGCCCCAGCGACGCCAACGAAAAGACGATCCGATAAGGGCCCAAGCCGATGCGTCCGACCACGCGTGCGCGCAGCCCGGTCGCCGACAAGCCAAGGTGGAGCAACGCGAAGCCCACCAAGCCCCAAGCGAATGCGTTCATGGCCAAGGCCCTTCCACTGACGAATTCGCGATGAGCGTCGCGCGCCGGCCAAGCTCCGGCAAGAGGCCGCGTCGCCGCGCCCGCTGGCCCCGTGGCGGCACTGGACGAACAGGCCCAATCGCCCTATGTGCAGGCGCTTCGCAAGGTTCGGGTGTATAGCTCAGTCGGTAGAGCAGCTGACTCTTAATCAGCGGGTCGCAGGTTCGAATCCTGCTACACCCACCAGGCCCTTTTCGTACAAGCACTTGAAGTCCGACACTGGCGACCGTCCACTGGCGACTGTGCCGCTTTGTGCGTGTTCCACACCCCGGACCATCGTCGTTGGCATAGGCAAGCGCGGATCGCATCGGGCTATTCAACCAGAAAAGAATCTATGTCACGCTTTCCGCCTCGTTGTTGACGATGCTGTCCCAAATATCGCCACAGAACAGCACGCACGCGACGCCGACATAGATTACGACTTCGACAGCCGCACCCACCGCCGCACCCGGCGCACAGCCGACCGCAACAGCTAGCCCGCAGCCAGCCGCCGCAAGCTCGCCAACTCGGCCAGTCGGATCGTTACGATTAAGCGGGTCGTTCCGCACGTAGGCATAGAGGTTCAGGTCGTCTTCATACCCCACGGGGTCAGTTTGCAGGAAGCGATCCCCGCGCGCGGTCGTAGGAGAATCTGTGTGTGGCACTCATTCAAGCGTTCTTTTCTTGGGGGCCTGCAACATTCGAGGGGACGCGTGACGGTCATCTACGCTCATTTCGATCGCAGAAAATCCGCGTAATGGCACAACGGAAACCAGTCCACAAAGCGCTGTTTGAGATCGCCGAATTCTTCAATATCCCCAGAGGTGGGCGAGCCCGAAAAAGTCACGCCGCGGAGCGTTATGAACTCCGACACATTCGCTTCTCCAAGCTCTCCAATTAGTCCCACTAACGCAACATCGGAAGCCTGGCGCTGAACATGCGAGAGACTGGCCGGAAATACCAATTCGATCTCCGCTTTGTCGGTAAGCTTGTGCAATCGCCACGCCCATTCGTTCGCATCCACGGGTTGAGAAGAGCCTTGCTCGTCAACAATCTCAAAATAGCGATCCCATGCACGTGGCGGTGTTCCTGCCACAATGCTCCATCTTTGGGTATGCACCGGCAAACCAATTTTGCTCGCCAATTCCGACAACGCGCGCTGATCCGCTTTGCAGCTGAGCGATAAAACGGTGCGCTCACCCTCGGTCGGATGTGGTCCAAGTTCCCACCCAACGCCGGGATGCGATTGCAAGATGCTCGTTATCAAGTCCCGCACTCCTTCCTCAGAGACTTGCTCAACATGGTTCATGAGATGAACTAGATTTCTGCTCACATCGTTCATCACGTCTACTCATCTCGACGAGGGGGGCGCGAAGGTCGGCGAGCAAGAAATCAAGCCCCGGAGACTGCCCCTGTGACGGGGCGCCGCTTGCAACGCGCGCCGCGTCGACCGTGGCGGGTCCTGGTTCATCGTTCCAACCTGGCTCCGTTCGGCGCTCCGGGACCGGAACAGTCCTACCGACCGGCTCAGCCATTTGGGTTTCCGTTTGGCCAGGACCGTTTTTACACCTTGATGCTTTGCTGCTTTACCGCCCGGCGCGAAGCGACGGGCGTGGGGTCTGGGGCGAAGCCCAAGTGAAAGAATCGATCCAGTTTGGGCATCGGAAGGCGTCCTTCCCCTGACAAGTCCCCTGCGCCAGCGACTTCTGGTTCACCTGACGAATTTCTGAATCGCCACACTAGAAGCGGAAGCGGATGGCGGCGTTGACGCTGTGGCGATCGATCTGGTCGCCGTACTCACCCTCGTAGGACAGAGAGAACGTCGAGTAGCCGTTGGTTGCGTCGATGCCGATGCCGACCAAGGGGGCGCCGTCGCCGAAGCCTTCGTCCGTCAACGTGAAATCCGTGCCGCCTGCCGCGAAGCGGACCGTGCGCTCAGCTTGCTCATCAATCAGATTGGTGCGGTAACCGGCAAATACACGCGGCGCCAGACTGGTTCCGCCAGCAAGATTGAATCTCGTGCTGAACTCAACACCAGCATCACCCCACAGGCGCTGCGACAACGCGCTATCGACGTCATAATCGAGAGCGCCGCCGCCCTCTTCCGTGTAGGCGGATTCAGACAGCGCGACATAGGTGAGTGCGGCTTGCGGGGTAATCACAAACCAGTCCGCGAGCCGCATCGGCACAGACGCGCGCGCGGAGCCGTGGCCCTCGAACGCCCACCATTCGGCCTGCGAGAGCGCGTTGAAGGCGCCAATCTCCACGAAGCGGCGCGACTGCATTTTGCCTACGCCGCCGCCGGCGATAAAGTCGAGATCGACCGGCCCCAGGGCCGCGCCGAGATAGGCGTTGGCTTGGCCGAACCACGCCGAGATTTCGCCTTCAGGCCTGCCGGGTTCCGACACTTCCGAAGCCACGAACGAGGCCGACAGGCCGAACAAACCGCCGTTGTCGAGCGGGCCGTCAATGCCCATGGCGATGCCGAAGCCTTGCCCCTTGAATTCCTGACCGTTGACAGTCGGCGGCGTACGCTCGAGTCCGTAACCGATCTCCTGCGCCCACGCCGAGACTTCATCGACATCGTGCAGCCGGGTGGCGGCAAGGCGGTTTGTGGTCGCGCTTTGCGCTTGCTGGATCGCGGTCGCAGCCAGTTCCGCCGCGCCGGAGGCGTAACTCGGCATCAAATCCTCGTAGGCGTCGGCAAAGTCCAAGGCGCTATCGAGGGACGCCATTGCGGCGCTGGCGGCCGCGTCAGTCTGGATCGCGTCGATGATGTTATTAAAGGCGATCGCCTGGTTGGTGTTGAGCCCAAGCGCCGTCGGCGACTTCAAAACGTAGCTAGCCTCAAGCGAATTGGGATCGCCCAACACCAAACCGATGTTCACATTGTAGATGAAGGGAACGCCTGTCCCGGTGATTGCTCCGAGGCTTCCGGAATCGACGCTCAAGCCGCCGAGGGCAGTGAGGAAGACGACATTGGAATCGGAATCCGGCAAACCATTTGGCACCACCGGCACGATGCGCGCGCCAACATCAAACGTGACGGCGCCGCTCGCTTGAAGAAACGTCGATGGCCCCGTCGCGGAGAGCGAAATGCCGAAATCGGAATTCGCGCCAAAATGCGCCGTCGTGATTTGTGTGGCGCCGGCTTCGAGATTGAGCCCGCCATCGATGACATCAATGGTCAAGAGCCCGCTCGCGTCATCAGTCAAACGCCCGGCATAGGTGGCGCCGTTGTTGATGATGAAGGTGTCCGCGCCGGCGCCGAACGACAGATCGCCGACAATCGACCCTTTGAGCAAATTGACAGTGTCAGCGCCCGAGCCGAACCGAATGTCGCCCTCGATCATCACCGCTGGACGAAGCGTGAGGTCATCATCGACAGTGTCATCGTCCAAAAATGGCGTGTCGGCGATCTGGTTCAGCGTCACGCCAATGCTGGAGGCCGAAACGTCGATCGCGATAGCCGAGCCGGTGATCGGCGGCGGCGGAATATTGTCCGAGAGGTCAGTATCGGTGGCGATCACCTGCGCCTGAATCGTCCCGGAATTGGTGATCGTCGCGAGCGAATTGGAAAGGTCCCTGATAACGACGGCGTTGCCGGTTTCGCCGAAATATTGTGAGCGCAAAATGCCGCTGTTGTTTAACGCCGGCACGTTCGCGCCGCTGGCGAAGTACATGGCGAACGAATTGTTCGCGGCCACCGCGGCGACAGCGCTTGTCACTTGCCGGCGGACCAGCATGGTTGGAACCACGGCGTTGTCGCCGACATAGACACCGTAGGCGTCTGCCTCGAACGCGGTTGCCGACACCACCCCATCGATGGCGGCGCCGTTCGCGGTTGTTGTTAGCGATCCGCCCGAATCCCCTTCGATGCGGATGGCGGTGGCGCTGATTCCGTCATAGACGCCAGAAGCCGCCACTGCGCCGCGAACGTGCAGCCCGTAACCCGCACCCGTGCCCAACGCGATCGGGCCCAGCACCAGATTGGCTAAAGGATCGGCTTGGATCAAAAGCGCTGGCGCCGAGCCGAACACGCTGATGCTGGCTGAAAGATCATCGTCGGTTTCGGTGACCGCGCCGTCCAAGAGGCCGTCGCCGTCGTCATCGACGTCGTCCTCCACGCCTATGCCTTCGATGGTGACGCCGCCGGCAACACTATAATGGACCGCAATCGCGGGGCCACCGATCAACAAATCGTCGAGCGGCTCAAGATTGGCGGTGTTTGCGGGGCGCGCGGTGTTGTGAAAACCAGAGACGACCCAAGCGCCATTGATGCGGAGTTCTCCGCCGATGGGTGCGCCCACCAACATTCCCGTGCTATTTTGGCCGCGCATTGAGACGCCGCCTCGTGCAAGCACATCGCCGGTCACGCCGCCCGCGGCGCCGCCGTTAATGGCTATTCCAATGGAATTTTCGCCGACGACGCTTATCGTCCCGGAGCTGTTGAGGTCGCCGGTCAAAAGCGCATCAAGCCGGACGCCAAAGGAGTTCTGGCCCTCGACTGAAATCGAACCGCTATTGATGATGTCGCCGGTGAACGTCGGCCCGGCTTGCAGAAAGATGCCGTGGCGATTGGTTCCGGTCGCGAACGCGCCGTCAAAATCACCATCGCTGTCGGTGTCGGCGAGCACGTAGGTTTCCAGGAGGTTGATCGCGCCGCTATTGGTAATCGTGTTGGGGCCGACATTGCCGCCCAGGATGCTGATCGCCGTCGTGTTGATGGCGTCCGTGGACGCAAGCGTGCCCGCGTTGGAAACGTTGTTGCTGGAATTCACCGTGACCGCGGTTTGTCCGGCGGTGACGGTGATCGAGCCGCCCGCGGCGATCGTCACATCGCCCGGCGTGAGGTCACCCGGCGCGGCTGGCGCCGACGTCGATAACGGCGTCGTCGTCGCGGTCGTGATGTTGACATTGCCAGCCTCGGCATCCTTGGCGCCTACCCCGGCGAGCGCCGCCGCGAAGCCAACGAGTTGAATACGGGTGATGCGCATGCCGGCTCCGATCCCCTTCCCTGGCGACGCGGACAGGACCGAAACAGCGCCTCAAAGCCGTCCCGCGAGCAGGTCCCCGAAAGGCCCGCCCGATCCACACCCGACGCCAAACACCGCCAGGCGCCAGAGACGCACTGGAGCGGCGTGTTTTGTTTGGCATGCCGGCTTTGCTGAATTTTGTCCAGAGCGGGGCGCACGCGCGAAAATCCGACGCGTTGGCAAACGGGTAACGCCGCGCCTGAATCAGCCCAAATCGGGAAATACGCGCCGCCGCGGGCGAGACCAACGCGACTCGCCATTCGCGTGGGATAAGTCGGGCTTTAGGAGAGCCCGCGCAGGCGGCTCAATTGCAGGTCGACGACCGGGTTGATCTCGGGGGCCGCCGCTTCGTCGAACCGCAGCAACAGAGCGTCGATGGCTTCAGCAGCGACCGGTCGCGAGAAGTAAAAGCCCTGCAGCTCCGTAACGCCAACCAAGCGCATGATCGAGGCCTCCGCCTCGGTTTCCACGCCCTCGGCGACGATATCCATGCCCAAGCCGCGGCCCAGCGTGATGACGGACTGGATGATCGTCATTGCCCGTTTGCGCTCGTCAATCCCAGTGACGAAAGCGCGGTCGATCTTGATTTTATCGAAGCGGAAATCGCATAGATAGCGCAAGCTCGAATAGCCGGTGCCGAAATCATCGAGCGCGATCTTGAAGCCAAGGCCCCTAATTTCCTCGAGCACTTCACGGTTGCGCTCACTCGATTCCATCAGCACGCCCTCGGTGACTTCGAGGACGAAGCGCCGCGGATCGATTTGGTGTTGCGCAATCAAGCGCACCAGCAGCGGCACCAGATCGACGTGGCGAAACTGGACCGGGGAAAGATTGATGGCGATCTCGATCTCGGGCCAACGTTTGCTCTCTTCGAACGCGCGCTCCAAGACAAAGGCCCCGAGCACGGGCATCATGCCGGCCTCTTCGGCGATTGGTACGAACACACCGGGGGGAATGTCGCCGCGCACCTCGTGGCGCCAACGCAGCAACGCTTCGACGCCGCAAATCTTCAGATTGGACGACGCCAAGAGCGGCTGGTAGTGCAGAAACAAATCACCGCGCTCGATGGCGGCGTGCAGTTCTACTTCGATCTCACGCCGGCGCTCAACATCGGCGGCCATTTCGGCGCCAAAGAACATGACCCTGTCTCGCCCGTCATCCTTGGCCCGGTAGAGTGCGATATCAGCGTTGCGCATGAGTTCTTGAGGCGAGTCGCCTTGGAGAGGCGCGCTCGACAAGCCTATAGAGGCGGTCATGCGCATGCTCTGCCCGTACACATCGAAGCTGCCTTCGAATGCGCGAACAAGGCGTTCGCTGAGTTCAACGGCGGCATCTGCAGCGGTCGCACGGCGCAATACGGCAAATTCGTCGCCGCCGAAACGCGCCAGAAAATCCTCGGGCGCGATCGCGTCTTGCAGGCGCTTAGCCACCTCTATGATCAACGTATCGCCAGCTTGGTGGCCAAGCGTGTCGTTGACGTCCTTGAAGCGATCGACGTCGATATAGGCCACGACCACACGGCCGTTATTGCGTGACTGAACCAGACCATCGAGCGCCTCTTGCAGGCGTTCCTGGAAGTGGTGCCGGTTTGGCAGCCCCGAGAGCGCATCGTGCAGCGCTTGGTGGCGCGAGAGTTTTTCCCGATCGGCAAGTTCGCCCGACGCCTTCTTCAGGCGCACGATCATCACCCAGGTCAGCGCGCCCGCGCCGACAACCCCGAGCGCCACCAACGGCAGAATGAACATCAACAACGATTGGCCGGGCCGACGAGGCGTCCAAGAAATGAAGCCAACCGGGGCGCCATCGTCAGCGCTAAAGGCCTCCGCCGTCTGGCGCCCTTTGGAAGCCGCGGGGATGAGTGTCAAATCAGGGATCAGCAACGAGCCGCCAACATCCGCCATGAAGGTCTGATCGATCTTCACAACGCTAAGCAGCAGGTGCGGCTCGCCTTCCAGCAGGTCGGCATCCAGGTTCGGAACGATGCTGAGCGCGGCGACAACCGCGGGCTCCCCGTCGACGCTCATGATATGGCCGGCCCAGCGGCCAAAGCTCGCGCCCAACATCGTGCTGTAATTGCCTTGGCTTTCATCGAACGCAGCGTCTCGTTGATAAAGCCCGCCGTCGCCGCCCCCGCGGGCCTCTGCCACCACGCGATCCAGCACGTCCTGGTGGCTGGCGTAGGCGCGCGTCGCGTCACTCAATTCACCGCCCACATTGGCGTAGATAGGCCGATTTTGACCGTCTATGATGATCACCTCATCATGGCCGTAGGTCTCGTAGAAAAAGACGCCGAAGTTGGTTTCGATCCATTCCAAGTCGGGTCTGGGTCCGGTGACAGCGATCACCGCGTCATCCCACCAAGCGATCGCCTTTTGCTGGTCGAGGACGCGGCTCACGCTTTGATCCAGCGCGTTCTCGACCAATTGTCTTTCGCGAACGACGGCGGCGCGGTTCGCCGACCAGCCAGCATAGGCGACGATCACAACCAAAAGCACGCCAAACAGCGCCAACGCGCCGCCCACCATGGCGGTCAGGCGACGAAGGTCGTTCTTGTAATGAACCGTTTTTGCGTCAGCCGGCGTCATTTCACTAAGCCAAAGTAAAACTTGGGCAGGATTGCTTACCGCCCTAAAATGACGCACCAAAACAAAAATAAAGTTACCAACACGGCGAATTCGTGAAGCAAAATTGGAATTTATACTTCAGAGAATCAATTCAAGTTTCCGCTTCCCGGCAAAGGCAGTGCTGTCGTTAATAATGGTAAATACATCTTAAGGCTTGTCTTTAACGTTTTTACTCTTTATTAGGGAAATTGCGTCCGGCGGCAGATGGCAGGAAGAATTCCAACGCTTCGCTCCCGCAGATTGCTTGTCATGGTTAATATAGATCTGTGGTGACACGATGAGCCGGTACGTGCTGAAGACGCGCGCCGACAGCCCCGAGCTGCGCCGCGCCGCAATGGCGATCGAGCAGGCAGCCTGGAGTTCGCTCGGCTTTCTCAATTTTACGCGGGCGCATTTCGCCTTCTATCAGGACTTGCTCGAGGAGCACGCCGATTGCCAGCTTTGCCTGGTCGATGAGGGGACGGGCTACCCGGTGGCGGTCGCTAATTGCGTGCCGCTGGCGTGCGACTTCAACAATCTTCCTCCCGAAGGCTGGGACTGGATCGTCGAGACCGCCGCCCGGGGCGCCGGCAAACCGCGCAACGCGCTGGGCGCGCTGGCGATCTCGGTGCCGGGGATTCACCGCGGCAAGGGTGTAGCCCGGCGCATGATCGAAGCGTTTGGCGAATTGGCGGCCAAGAAGCATCTCGACGGCGTGATCGCGCCTGTACGCCCGTCGGAGAAGAGCCGTCACCCCTTCATCTCGATGGAAGATTACTTGAGCTGGAAGGACGACAAAGGCCGCTCCTTTGACCCCTGGGTGCGCAGTCATTTGGCGGCCGGCGGACGCATCGTAGGCCAAGCCGGGCGCTCAATGGTGGTCGAAGAGCCGGTTGCGTTCTGGGAGACGTGGACCGGGCGCACATTCACCGAGAGCGGCGCCTACGCGCTCGACGGCGCCCTCATCCCGGTTTCCATCAGCATGGAGACTGGCATTGGCAGCTACGTCGAACCCAATGTCTGGTTCGCCTACGCGGCCTAACAGACGCGGGCGGTGAGGAAAATCATCCCCGAATAGCCGCTTCTGATCTCCGCTTCTCTAGCTCCGATCAGAGTGATGTCGAGTTGGTCAATCAGGCCTTCAAAGGCGCGTTCCAGTTCCTTCGGACCGACGCAAACCGCCGGATAATCTTCTTCGCCAACACGGTAGCCCCGCGACCCGGCCAGGAATGCCGCGGCAAGTGTGCCGCCCACTCGCACCGCCTTCGCGAAAGCCGCGCAGGCGCCCTCGAACTCCTCTTGCCGACCGGTGATGGATTCGGCGCAAAAGAACATCGTAGCGCAATCCCACCGCCTTTGCGGCAGATCAAAAATCGAGCCCTGTAACACTTCGGTCTTTTCGGCGAGCGCCGCGAGGGGGCGCGCGATCGCCGCGCGAATAGGATCGTGAGCGGCGTGGACCACCTCCCAGAAGTGCACCCAGGGCGGGCGAAGCTCGCCAAGCGCCAATTCGCGCTTCAACCATGCGATGTTGGTGGGCGCATACTCCCACGCTGTCTGACGCCCAGAGACGGGCAAGGCAGCAAGCAGCGGAAACAGATTTGGGCCCGTGCCGACATCGATGATTTCGAGTTCACGTCCTTCACTCGCGGCGGCGAGCGCGGCGCAAGTCAGGCGCAACACTTCGTCGTCGTCGGGATGGGGTTCACCGTAATAATGCGCGACGTACGCGTCGGGATCGAACTTGGCCCAGGGATAGTCTTGGTTGCCAGTAGGTGCGCGCTTGGGCATGGAATTCCTTTGCGGGGAGCTTTACACGGCTTCGCGACCGGCAAAAGCCCGCAGCTCCCCTCAAGCGCTCAAATCGCCTGACGCAAACTGACCGTGCCGATGCAGGGCGTCTCGACGGCGTGGCCGTACAGATAGCCTTGCGCCAGTTCGCATCCCATGGCGCGCAACGCTTCGGCCGTGGCTTCGTCCTCGACGCCCTCGGCGGTGACCTTGAGGCCGAGCGCGCGCCCGAGGCCCACCAGCGCGCCGACGATGGTGGCGTTTTCGCGATCGGTAGTGATGCGCGCGACGAACGAGCGATCGATCTTGAGTTTGTCTATGGGCAATTCGCGCAACAGGAACAGCGACGAATAGCCAGTCCCGAAATCGTCGAGCGCGATTTGAACGCCCTGATTCTTCAGCGACAACAACGCCGCCTTGGCGCGCGCGACGTCGCCGATCATCGCGCTCTCGGTGACTTCAATCTCAAGGCGGCGCGCGGGAAATCCGGTTTCTCGCAAAGTGCGCAGCACTTTTTCCGGGAACCATTGGTCCCGTACTTGGCTGGGTGAAATATTCATCGCGAGTGTAAATTCGCCAGGGACGTCCAGCGCTTTGCGGCAAGCCCGGGCAAACAACGTCCAGAACATTGCATCGACCAACCCCGCCTCTTCCGCCACCGGGATAAACCGCGTCGGCGGGATCATGCCGCGCCCAAGATGGGGCCAGCGGGCGAGCATCTCGAAACCGGAAACTTCACCGGTATCGAGCCTCACGACGGGCTGAAAATATGGAACGATGTCGCCATTGGGGATGGCGATGCGCAATTCAGCTTCGAGAGCGGCCTTGGATTTCAGTTCCTCGTCGATGCTGGAATCGAAAAATTGATAGGCGCCGCGATCCTCCTTCGCGCGCAACATCGCCGCGTCGCCACGTTGTAGGAGGCCGGCGGCGGTGTCGCCATCGTCGGGGCACAGGGCCAAGCCGATCGAAGCCCCCACGGTGAGCTTCAGGCCGTTGACCAGAATCGGCGCGGACAATTCGTTGAGGATGCGCCGCGCCGCGGCCGCCGCGCTGTCGCGGCCGCCCGGGCCCTCCAGCAGCACCGCGAACTCATCGCCGCCAAGGCGCGCAGCGAAGCTGTCGTCGCGGATGCAAGCCGACAGGCGCGCCGCGATTTCCTGCAATAATTTGTCGCCTATGGCGTGGCCGTGGACATCGTTGATCGGCTTGAAGCGATCGAGGTCGATGAACATTAAGGCGAAAGCCTCCCGCTCACCGGCGACACAGGCTAAGCGGCGCTCCAATTCCTCCAGGAAATGGCGGCGATTGGCCAGGCCAGTTAGCGGATCGTGGCGCGCTAATGTTTGCGCGCGCGCCTCTGCGGCCTCGCGTTCGCAAACCTCGGCCGAGAGCGTTTCGTTGGCGCTGATAAGGTCCTGCGTGCGTTCCTTCACCGTGCGTTCGAGGTCGTTTCTGATCGCGTCCAGATCGAGCACCGCGCGGCGGCGGTCAAGTTGGGCCTTCACCCGGGCGGTCAGGACGCGCAAATCAATGGGTTTTGGGATGTAATCGTTGGCGCCGCCCTCGAGCGCCGCCGACACGACATCGCCATCGTCCAGGGCAGTCACCACAATGACGGGAACGTGCTCGGGATCGAAACGCGTGCGAATGCCAAGCAGCGCATCATGGCCTGAGCGATCCGGCATCAGCCAATCGAGCAGCACCAGTTCGATATTCTCTTGGGCGATCAGGTCTTCGATGCCGATCGCGCTCTCGCGCAGCACGACCTCATAGCCGCGCCGCTCAAGGCGCCGGCCAAGCATGTCGCGGTTCTGCGCCTGGTCATCAACCAGCAGAACACGCCCAAGGCGCCCGAGACCAGGCGCATCCTCATCGCTTTGCGCCGAGGACATACGCCCCCCTGTCCAAACACCTAAGTTGCTGATAGTACACAGGGGAGATTGAAACGACGCTAACAGCGCCAATTCGTTTGCGCTAACACGCCGCTAACCATGATCGCTAGCCAAGCAGGTCAGGCGGCGTATTTTTCGATCAATGCAACGAGGCCCGCGAAGTCCACCGGTTTGGTGGCGAAGTCGTCGCAACCGGCTTCAAGGCATTCACGGCGGGCGCTCTCCATCGCGTGCGCGGTGAGAGCCACGATCTTCATCGCGCTTCCAGCCGGCGTCAGGCGCAGCGCGCGCGTGGCTTCGATGCCCGACATCACCGGCATGGAGATATCCATGAGGATAAGGTCCGGCGCGCAACTCTGCGCCTTCTCCACCGCCTCGGCCCCGTTCTCGGCGACATGGACCTCATAACCGCGGCGTTCGAGCCGCCGCGACAGCATCTCGCGATTGTCCGGGTGATCTTCAGCTATCAGAATGCGCATGGGGGGTTCCTCAAGCAGTTTTCGATTGGGCGGAAAACGCCGGCGTCGCCGGCTCGGAAAAAATCTCGGCTGGCGCACGGGCAAAGCGCAACACCGCCGCGGCCAGGACATCGCGGTCCGCGGGCTTCACCAGATGAGCGCAGGCGCCCAATGCCAAGGCGCGTTGTCGATCGTCGTTCACCGAATGCACGACCACGGGAATGGATGCGGTGTCTGGCGAGGCCTTAAGCGCCTCCAATACGTTCCAGCCAGTCATGTCCGGCAGGTTAATGTCGAGCACGATTAGGCTGGGCTTTATCTTGCGCGCCAGCGCGATCCCTTCTCTGCCATTGGCGCCGCCTCGAGCGACGAAGCCGAGCCGCGCCAGTGAACGGGCGGCAAGGTCACGCGCGCTTTCCTCGTCATCGATCAACAACACCAGGCGTTCGCGTCCGGCCCCGACCGCGGCGGCGACATCGATGCGCGCCGGCGCCGCTTGCGCGGGGGCCTGGGCGGGCCATCGCAACGAAAAGGTTGAGCCTTCNNCGCGTAATGGCGAGGCCAAGCCCGGTGCCGCCGTACACTTGCGCGGTGGAGGCCTCCGCCTGAACGAACGCACTAAACAAGCGCGCCACTTGCGCCTCGTTCATACCGATGCCGGAATCGGCGACCTCGATCACGATCCTATCGGGCTCGGTCGATCCCACCTTGGCGCGTTCACGGCGGGCGCGCACATTGATCACGCCGCCGTGCGTGAATTTGGCCGCGTTGGAGAGCAAATTGAGCAGGCACTGATTGAGCTTGAACGCATCGCTGTGCGCGCCGCCCAGGTCGGGGGCGATGTCGAGCGCCAATGTGTTGCGGTTCTTGTCGATCGCGGGCGCAATGGTTTCCGCAGCCTCGCGGATCAAGTCGCTCACATCGAAATCGGAGGCCACGAGCACCATGCGTCCGGCTTCGATCTTGGACAAGTCGAGGATGTCGTTGATCAGGTGCAGCAGCTGGCGCGCGGCGCCCAGCACGCGGTCAATGTCCTTGATGTCGTTGGCGCGCTCGTCGGCCTCGGCCTCTTCCATCAGGATCTCGGAATACCCGATGATGGCGTTCAGCGGCGTGCGCAATTCGTGGCTCATCGAAGCGAGGAAGTGCGATTTTGAGACGTTGGCCGCGTCGGCGGCGTCGCGCGCCGCATGCAGCGAGGCCGCCGACGCGCGCATTTGCACCAACGAAGTGGCGTCGCGTCCGTGGGCGATCGCGCCGCAAATCTCGCCATCGGCGTTAAGCCAGGGGCTCAGATCCCACGAATACCATGCTGTTCCGTTCGCGGTGTGGGTTTCGTCTTCTTCGTAGCTCACCTGTTCACCCAACAGCACCCGCGCCAGCGCATCGCGCCAACGCCGCGGGGGCCACGGAACCAAGTCCTCGAAGGCGCGGCCGATGGGCGATTCCAGGTTCAGGCCGCGCTGCATCGCTTTGCTCATCGCGACAACGCGCCCATTCACATCGGTCAAGACGATGGCGAGCGGGCCTTGTTCGAACATCAATTCCGCCAAGGTGTGGCGCATGTTTTCGCCCTGCGCGGTTTCGCGCAACGCCCGCTCGGCGTGCTCGGCGCTCACGCGCGCTTGGGTCACGTAGGCCATCAGCGCGCCGCCCCCGATCGCCGCGATCACGGCGAGATCCCAGTCCGGACGNNCCCGCCACCCACAACACCATGGCCGCGGCAGCGCCAGCGGCCGCCCCATGGTTCCAGAGGGCTATCGGCAAGGTGGCGTAGAACGCTGAATTGAGGAACGCCCACCCCGCCAGGCCAGCCCTTACCCGCCCGCGAAGCTTCGCGTCGGCGGCGTCAAGGCGACGGTAGAGCTCAGCGTCGAACACCAACAGCAGCGACACAATCGCCGCCCACCCAACAGCGCCCACCCCGCCCATGATGGCGGCGGCGACGCCGCCAGTGAGGATCACCAGAGCAATGGAGGCGGGCAACTCGCGCCGACGCGTCTCCGCCGCGGCGGCGAGCCCCGAGATTGGCGATGGGAGCATGTGGCGCGCCTCAAAAACTTGAGACCACGCTGGCAGCGAGCGATGAATTTACCCTAAAGCCTCAGCTGGCGCGGTGACCCACGATAATGACNNTCTCCAAATGATTCAGAGAGAAGCGCCACTCCTGAGGTGGTTCCGGACACGCCCGCAGCCAGCAGCGCCAGGATCGGCAGGCCGCAGCAAAACGCGTGCAGTCCCAAGAAGGCGGCGTGCGCGAGGTGCGCTTGCTTCGACCTCGTTCCAGCTTTGTTATGTTGTAACATCACCGCCAACCTAACGCGCGATCCCGCGCCGTCAAGGCGATTGTGACATCATCTAAAATTCACTTTTGGCATCGCATTTGTAATCGTGCGCGCCTTGCGGGCGTGGGGCGAACGGCGCACATATCGGCCACAGCTTGAGGAACGTGCTATGTTGGCGATCCTGGTCGCGATCCGTGATTTCCTGGTGGCGGCGGCGCTTGCGTGGGTCGGTGTAAGCTTGGAAGCGCGCGGCGGCGGCGAACAAGCGTGCGCCGGCGAGGCCTGCGACACCCAAACCCACGACTGATCTCGCGGTTTTGGTTTTTCGAGCGCGGATTTCCCTGTTTTGATGACGCGCACGCGGTTTGCGGACGCTCGCGGCTTGCTCGCCCTTGAATGGCCCCACTTATTGGGTTTCCGTTGACTTTCGGCGCCCATCGCGCGCCGGCGAGGAAAAGTGACATGGACCGCCCCGCGACCGCCGATTCCAAACCCCGTGATCCCGGCGCCGTGATCGGCGCGCTGGCGCTTGCGGTGGGAGGCTTGTGGATCGCGGGGGGATTGGCCGCGACTGTCGTGCTCATAGGTTTTGACCGCGTGCTGGCGCTGCGGCCGGTGGAGGCCGGCGCACTTGCCGCCGCGGTGCTGATGCCAGCGTTCATGGCGTGGTTCTCGGGCGCCGCCGCAAGCGATGGCGCGCGCGCGCGCGCCGAAGCCGCGCGCTTGGCCGACGCCGCCGACCGCCTGATGAACCCCGAACGCAGCGCCGAAGGCGCCGCCCGCCAGCTGGCTATGAGTGTGCGCGGCGAAATCGGCACGCTTGACCGCGCGCTGGAGCAGACCTTGGCGCGCTTGCAGGAAGTCGAGGAGCGTATCGCGCGCCAAGCGCGCAGCGTCGATGACATGACCGACCAGGCCAAGTCCGGCGCCAACCAGATGATTTCCGGCATGGAGCGCGAGCGCGAGGAATTGCTGAAAATCTCCCATGAGCTCACCAGCCGCGCGCAGACTATCGGCGATTCCATTTCCCGCCACACCCAGGCGATCTCCGAAGCCGCGCGCCTCGCTGAGGCCGAAGTGCGCGCCGCCGATCAAGCGCTTGACCATCGCCTCACCTCCTTCGGCGCCGCCGCCGCTCTGATCAACGAGCGCACGCACGGGCTCTCGAACGCGGCGCAAGCCAGCGCCGATTCCGCAGTGCGTTTGGAGACGGCGCTCTCCAACGCTTTGGGTGTGTTGGCCAAGGCGACAAATTTGACCGACGGTGCGCGCCAATCGGCGGAAGCGGCGTCCTTGGCGGCGAACTCCACCGCCGGCGCGATCCGCGACACCACCGTGCGCGCCATCGAGGACGCCAAGCGCGCGGCCAACCTCATTCGCGGCGAAGCCGTGAACGTTGAGCGCGAAGCGGCCATTGCGCTTGAACGTTTGCGTGAAGCGGCGGAAGCGGCGCGCTCAGCCGCGATCGGCGCACGCGCCGCAATGGAGGACGACCGCCCGCGTGGCCGCGTGCGCGTGCAGCGCCCGGATTCGAACCAAGACACCTCAGAGCCCAAGCACGATACGTCGTGGCGCAATGATCCCGACCCGATGGATTCAGCGCCCACGCCCCGTACCCGCGTCGATGTCGATCGTCCCCAACGCGGCGACGAGCCCCCGGCGCGCGGCGGGGCCAATCAGCAGGGCGATTGGACTTGGCGCGACTTGCTGTCGAATGTTGATGACCCCGCTGCGCAGCGCCAGCCGGCGAAAGCGCGCCGCGAGCATGTCGAGGATCCCGTCGCGCACTTGCGTCGCCAGGTTTCCCAGCCCCGCGCATCGGCCACGCCATCACTGAGCATCATGGCGACGATTGAGCAGGCGGATGTGCGGCTTGACGACGTGTTCTCGCCCTCCGCGCTCGAACGCATCGCCCAGCGCGCCCGTTCTGGTACGGAATCGCGCCGACGCGCGGTGTATGACGCGGCGCCCGACGCCGCGCAGCGCCTTGCCGACCATCTCGCCCGCGACGGGCACGCCAATCAGGACGCGTTGAAATTTCTGCGCACCGAAGGCGCGCGTATCGCCGAATTGTTGGGCCGAGGCCGCGCCTCGATGAGCGCGGAAGCAACGCAAGCCTTCTTGCTGATCGACGCCGCGGCGGGCTGAAATTCTGGCGCCGCGTCGAAGGCGCGAGCGAGGCGCTCATTGTCGGCATTGCGACGGATCAATGCGCGCTAGCGGACCCGCCGCCACAAGGGCGCCCATGTTCAAAGTCCGCAGGCTTACTCCATTCGCAGCGATTGCCGCGCTGGCCTTGGGCGCGTGTACTTCGGCGGCTGCGCCCTCGGGCGTCGGATCGCTGGGCGCCGACATGGCAAGCGCCTCGATGGGGCGGGCTTATGCGGAGGAGAATTGCGCCTCTTGCCACGCAGTGACGGCCGGCCAAACCCGCTCTCCCAACCCTGCGGCGCCGACTTTCGAGACAGCAGCCAACACGCCAGGAATGACGAGCATGGCGTTTAATGTCTGGCTACAGACGCCGCACCCAAGCATGCCGAATCTCATCGTCGGCCCAGATCACATCGACGATTTGTCGGCATATCTGGCTACACTGAGAAAGCCCAATTAGCGGAGTCGGTCGATGTCATCTTTCTTCGTCGCATCTCTTGGCCGAACGCGCGGCGAAGCAGGTCAAGAAAATGTGCTGGACTGGTCGCGACTGTTGGCGTCGGGCGCGGCGCCCGCGCACGCCGCGTGGACCATCCCAGAAGCCTTTCTCGCAATCCTGATCGCCGCCGCTAGCTGCGATGGGGACGTCGCAGCGGTCGAGCGCGAAGAAATTGTCGCGATCGTGCATCGATCCCGGGCCTTGAAGTCGCTGAGCTCTGCTCAACTCAACCAACTCCAGGACAGAGTCACAACGCGCCTTAGCGAGGCGGAAGGCGCAC
>CXWL01010274.1_pt1 | contig 46435 bp, 47 predicted proteins | sample 590931 | NCBI WGS metagenome assembly CXWL01 (sample SAMEA3498368, study PRJEB10139) | groundwater metagenome | biome: water well; material: biofilm material | place: Germany | collected 2015-04-27 | reverse complement strand
GCGTTGGCTGCTCTCTGGAGGCGACCGGACTGGCCGATGCTGGCCGAGGTGCGGCGACGCTCGTGGGCGCTGTTGCCTGCGTCCGGGGCGCCGCCGCGCGAGCCGGTTCGTCGACGTACACGTACTCCGTGACGTACACCGGGGCGCTGGCGGGCGGCGCCTGCTGCTGCGGCGGCAAGACGGCGGCCTCCGGCGCGCTGGGAGGAGCCGTCGCGGCGGTGAGCTGCTCTTCGGCCCCGGCGCTATGTTCTCCACCAAACAGCCCCGTGCGTCCACCCACCACCACAACAGAAAATGTCGTGACCACGGTGAGCGCGAGAGCGATGGCTAAGGCAATGCGGCGTTGCATAATGATTCTCCCAACGAGCGATTGAACCTGTTCGGTCCGCTCTCACATCAAGGCGCGGACCCCATAGTCGACTGATGGGTCATCAGTCGCCGTCCTCTTCATCGTCGTCTTCGTCTTCGCGTTCGTCCTCATCGTCATCGCGTGCCGCCGGACGCGTCGCCGAAGGCACCCCGGTACTCGTTGGCGCGGGAGCCTCGGTTGGCGTCATAGCGGTGTCGGCCGCGCCTGGCGCGGTGGCCTGCTGGTCGACGGCCGCCGCCGCCACCTTACCCGTGGAAGCGACTGCCGCCTCCCGGCGTTGCGCTTGGGCCGGGTTAGCCGGCGCAGGCTCATCGATGTAGACGTACTCCGTGATCACGATCGGGTCGGGCGGCAGGGCCGGTGCCACGACCGGTTGCGGCTCGGTCGGCGCGGCAGTGGGTAGCAGTTGTTCGAGAACCTGCGGCTCCGCGCCCGCCGTGCTCCCGCCGCTGAAGATGCCTGCCTTTGCACCCACCGTCACCACGGAGAACGCCGTGATGACAGTAAGTGCGAGCGAAATGGCGAGGGCGATTCGTCGGTGCATGGTCGGTTATCTCCTTGCGCTTCCGGGCCAACGCTCGGTCGCGATGATCTCGCCACAGTCCGTGACGAAGAGGGCCTGCGCGTCCTGTTCTTGCAGAAAAGTGCGTCCCTTGTCGATGCCGAGAATGAGCGCCGTCTTGGCGAACACATCGGCATCCGTAGCAGTGCGAGCGATGACCGTCACCGACGTGAGACCGGTGCTGGCGGGCTGCCCCGTCTGCGGATCGATGAGGTGATGCATGGGTCGCCCGGCGCGGCGCCATCTGCGCAGCGCCACCGTGGATGTTGCAACGGCCTCGTCGTGCAGGATCACCCGGTCGATCTCCATGCGATCCGCGTTCGTGACGGAGATCAGCCAGCCGTCGCCGTACGGACCGTCTCCGCGCCCAAACAGATCTCCGCCCGCATTGATCAGCGCCGGGCCCGCCCCCCGGAGCATCTCCGCGGCGCCGTCTACCGCGAAGCCCTTGCCGATGCCGCCGAAGTCGATCCGCATGCCGCGCGGCAGCGTCACGACACCTAACACCGCCTCGATAGCCACCTGGCCGAACGTGGGCGCCAGCGGGATCCCCACGGTAGGGGCGTCCGCCCTGTGGCGGTCCACGTCGTCGAACGTCCGGTCGTACCCGGCCGCCTCAAGCGCGGTCAAAACTGCGGGATCGAAGACGCCGCCCGTGACCTCGTGCAGCCGCACCGCCTCGGCTAGCAGCGCCAGCATCTCTCCGGACACCTGCGTCTCGCGGCCTGCGCTCGCGTTCAGACCCGAAAGCTCGCTATTCGATTGGAAGCGGCTGAAGCGCCGTTCGAATGCCCCGAAGTATCGCTCGACACCGCCCAGTCGATCGGCATAACGCCAATCCTGCAGGGTGATCTCGACCGACGTATTCATCGCCCGAAAGCTACGCTTGGCGAGCAGGCCGCCGAGCATGCTGGCTGGTAGAGGGACATCGCTTCGCCCGATCAGCGGCGTCGCGGTTGCGGTGTCGTTCGGCATGGCCTAATCCTCAAGGCTGGTATCTGGTCGCGAGCGTCGCAGGTAACAGGTGCACTTCCCTGTTTTTCGGCTTCGTGTGCTGTGAGTAGCGCACGGAGACGCAAAGCGACGAAACGGAGACCGAGACCGGAATCTGACCACCCACGGAAAGAATCGGCGGGCGGGCGAGGAACTGTTGGATTCCCCTGCACCTGGTGGCCCGCATGGTGCAACAGCACGCCGGGCGGTGTGCTCGGCGTGCTGTCTACAACGCGCGCGCGACCAGGTGGTCGCCGGATCGCGCGGAGCGCCTCTGATGGCCGTACTAGTGCTGTTCGGTGGGCTCGGGCTTCTCCGTCGGCTCGGGTTGTTTGGTGGGTTCTGGCTTTTCAGTTGGCTCGGGCGAGTGCGACTCGCTGTCGTGCTCCGTCGGCTCCGCATTGTCGCCCGGCGATGGGGTCTTCGCAGCGTCCTCATGAGGATCGGAATCACCATCACCCGCCGGCGTCCGGAATGGCGAGGAGCTGTCGTCATCACCGCTATTGCTGTCGAGTTCGGGCGTGGCGCCCTCTCCGTCGCCGTCGCCCGATCCGGCGGGTACGGGCGTGCGCGCATCCTCGCCGCCGTCGCCATCGTTCGATGGGGAAGCCGTCATATCGAGGCCGGGCGTAGCGTTGGACGGGGGTGTGGAATCGGCGGCGGCCGGCGCGGCACCGACCGTGATGCGTACAGCGCGGAGCGCAACGCCCACGCGGGACGCGCGCACAATCACCGTTCGGCCGGGTGCCAGGTCGGCGGTCGTACCGCGCACGTCGCCGATGCGGATCTCCGTCAGGTCGTCGATCTCCACCGTCTGATCGCCGGTGGTTGTTCGCAGCATGAGGGCGTTGGTGTCGAACCTCACGATGGTTCCCCGAAGTTCGACGGTGTTGTTGGATGAGGTCGAGAGGATGCGGAAGAAGCCCGGCACCGGCACGGGGCTGCGCTCGCCGGCCGCCGACGCGAGTCCGATGCCGCCGAAGAGCAGAACCGTGAGGCCCGCGGCGACGGCCTGGAAGCGTAGGTGTCGGGCGCCCAGGGTGGACCAGATTCCCGCCAGCATCGGCGCGCGCTGCGGCTGAGGCGCGTCGAGCTGCGCGAACATCGCGCGAGCCGCCTTCATACGGGACTGTTGCGACGGGGAAGCGGTCGGCATGGCAAGGACGGGCCTCAGGGCCGAGAGCGGCCCGCGCATAGCGCTTGCGTCCTCGGGATAGGTGCGCAGGACCGCATCGAGGGACTCGCCGCGCGCCAGGCGTGAGGCGGCGGCGTCGACGCGGTCCTCGAAGGAGAAGTCGCTTGGGCGCGGCGCGTCAGGCATCGAGCACCCTCCGGAGTGATTGCAATGCCCGCGTTTGCGTCACCTTCACGGCTCCCTCGCTCTTGTCCATCACGGCGGCGGTTTCAGCGACGTTGAGCCCATGCACAAAGCGCAGCAGGATCACGTCGCGGTACTCGTTCTTGATCTCGCCCAGGGCGCGGGAGACGTCGCGCATGTCGTCACTGGGGGCGATGGCATCGCGGGCGTGCAGCGTCTGGGCGACGCGCTCGTCAGTGAGCGAGTGTGTGCGGCGGCGGGCGCGGTGCTTCATATGATCGGCGATCTCGTTGCGCGCGATGCGGAATAGCCAGGCGCTCACAGGCCAGCCCCGATAGCGGAACGAGTCGATGCTCTTGACCGCCTCGGCGAAGACAATGGACGCAACATCGTCGGCATCGGCGCGGTCGCCGGTGCGAAGGAACGCGAAACGGAAGATGCGTTCGTGCTGTTCATCGAAGAGCTGCTGCCAGGCATCGCGATCACGCGCGGCCAAAGCAGCGGCCAGATCCTCCTCCCGCTCGTACGCACGAGTGGCTGAGATGGCGGGATCCCCCATCAGCTTCCTGCCTTCGTCACACAAGCCATCTGGGGAAGATATCCGCTGGGCCCGGGCGGAAGTTACAGGCGAATGGCCGTATTTCCGGGTCGCCGACGAAATGCTCTGCCATCGTGGAACGCGAACGCGCCTTGTGTTTCTCTATTTAGGCGCCAACGAATCGGTACGTTGCGCCTCGGTGAACCTGCGCAAGTCGGGAGGGCCCCGCCACATGGACGCTAGCCTCAAGCCCCACGCTTATGTACCTTTCATTGGCCTCAGGAAGCGGGTTGCTGCGGCAACCCCGTTGCTGGTTATACAGCCGCTGACTCGAGAACCAGGAAGAACATTCTGCCCGGAGGAGGGACGAAGGTGCATATCGTTGTGTGCGTGAAGCAGGTGCCCGACTGGGATATTCCCCCGTCGAGTTTCAAGGTAGACGAGGCGGCCAGAAAAGTCGTCCCACCCCCCGGCGTCGCCGCCGTGACCAGCCAGTTCGACGCCATCGCCGCCGAGGCAGCGATGCGCATCAAGGACGCTGGTGGCGACACCAAGGTCACCATCATGAGCATGGGCCCGGCCACCGCTCGCGAAGTGATCAAGCAGGGCCTGGCCATGGGTGCCGATGAAGGCGTCTTGATCAGTGACGATGCCTTCAACGACCTCGACACCAACGCTGGTGCGACGGTGCTCGCTGCGGCGATCAAGAAGCTCGGCGACGTCGATCTCGTCCTCACCGGACGGCAGGCGGTTGACTGGGACACCGGCGTCACCGGCACGCTCATTTCCGAGCTACTCGACGCGGCCATCGTGACCTTCGCGAAGTCGGTGACCGTGGCCGGCGGCAAGGTCACCGTGCAGCGCGTGCTGCCGGATGCGACGGAAACCGTCGAGGCCTCCCTGCCTGCCGTCGTCACCGTGAGCAACGAGCTGGGCGAGCCCCGCTATCCTAAGCTCCCCCAGATTATGGCCGCCGGCAAGAAGCAGGTCACCACATGGACCGCTGCCGACCTGGGCCTGGATGCCGCTGCTCTTGCGCCGAAGCTGACACTCGAAAGCTTGTCTGTGCCCGTAGTCGACACGAAGGTGGAGATCATCACCGGTGACACACCGGAAGAACAAGCGGCCAACCTGGCGAAGCGCCTCGTCGAAGCCAAACTGATCTAGTCGCGATCCCTCATGCGGTAAGCGATCGCAAGCAATGGAGAACGAACAATGGCAAGTGGAGTTCTGATTCTGGCGGAAATCGTTGATGGAGCTGTGGCCCCCGTCACTGCCGAGCTCGTCGGCGCGGCCCAAAGCCTGGGCGCTGGCCCCGTATCCGCGATGGTGATCGGTTCGGGCGTCGAAGCAGCCGCCGCGAACGTCCTCGGCGTCGAGAAGACGTACGTGGTCGATGACCCGGCGCTGGCCCAGTACTCGACCGACGGCTACACGAAGGCCGCGGCAGCGGTGGCTGAGAAGGTTGCGCCCGCGGTCATCCTCCTCGCCCAAAGCGATGCCGGCCGCGACCTCGGCCCCGCCCTGTCGTTCCGCCTGAACACCGCCATCGCCATGGACTGCATCGCGCTCCAGTACAAGGACGGCAAGCTGCACGCCACCCGCCCGACCTACGGCGGCAACGCCCGCGCCGTCCATAGCTTCACCGCCGAGCCCGCCATGGCAACGCTGCGGCCGAAAGCGGTGGAAGGTCTCGTCGGCGGCAGTGCCGGCGCCGTCGAGAAAGTGTCAGTCGACCTATCAGGCATCCGCACCAAAGTCTTGAGCCGCGAAGTGGCCACGGCAGAAGGTGTGCGCCTCGAAGATGCGGCGGTTGTCGTCAGCGGCGGACGCGGCATGGGCGGCCCGGAGAACTTCGACGTGCTCGAAGAGTTGGCCAGGACGCTCGGTGGCGCTGTCGGCTGCAGTCGCGCCGTCGCCGACCTTGGCTGGCGCCCCGTGGCCGAGCAGGTCGGCCTCACCGGCAAGGTCGTCAGCCCGAACGTCTACATCGCCGTCGCGATCTCCGGCGCCAGCCAGCACATGGCCGGCTGCTCCGGCGCCAAGAACATCATCGCAATCAACAAGGACGCCGATGCCAACATCTTCAAGGCCTCCCGCTTCGGCATCGTCGGCGACTACAAGACCATCATGAAGCCCCTCATCGAAGCCATCAAGAAGGAAAAAGCCGCCGGCTAGCAGACATGTGTGGCACAGCCGCCCCGGCTGTGCGTGCGGTCGACACGGAAGCTTGTGGCACAGCCGTCCCCGGCTGTGCGTGCGGCGTATCTGCTGAGTGGCTGAGCAATATGTTTCACGTGAAACAATCTGCGCAGCCACCGCGCATTTGCCCCATGCCCCTTTACTCTTTGCCGTTTGCCCTCCACCCCCACCCCCGCGATGATCACCACATGCCGATCATCCTCCACATCAGCGGCGACATCATCGAGCGGCAGGAGCTGCTGAACGGCACCCGCACCGTCACCCTCGAGGGTACAACGGCCGATGGCGCATGGCTGCTGACCGGCGTCGTCTCCTGGAACCTCGGCCTCGTCGATTATCCCGGTGAGGGCGACCTGACCCTCTCGCGCGGGGACGACGAGGTCTTCGCTACCCTGGTCCGCGCTGTGCCCACCGCCGCCGACGATGAGCAGGCAGAGGTTCTGCTCGACGCCGAGTACGCGATCGACGGCGCTGCTGGAGCCTTTCTGGGGGCTTCGGGGTCGGTTACGGCGCAGATCTCCCTCACCCGGGAGCAATTCCAGAGCCGCTGGGTGCTTCCTTTGAGTCTGGACAGGACATAACGGTAATTACAGCGAGGCCTCCCTTCTGGCGATACCTACGCACTGGTCCGCTCCGTATGCAAGGGATCCGTGCGCATAATGCCGCAAGAGATCGAAGAAACCGCAGCCCAACCCCGGCCCAGAGCGTTCTCCTTCCGCGTGCCACGCGCGCATGCCGGGTGGGGTGGCTTTGCGGCAGCGCTGGCCGCGTTGTTCTTGTGGGCATTGGGCGAGCCGATGGTTCCTGGCTCGTTGCAGATCGTTGGGGACGTCACGTTCGGCGTGCTGGTGGGGGTGGCGGCGTTCGGCGCCGCCTGGTATTCGCGCACCGCACGGGCTGCGGACGAACGCAACCATCTTGTCGCCCTGGAGGAATTGTCGCGGCGCGACGAGCTGTCAGGGCTGCACAACTACCGCTATCTGCGGGAGAGCATGCGCGCCGAACTCATCACTGCTGCTGAAGGATCGACCCCTCTCGCCGTCATCATGCTCGATCTGAACGACTTCAAGGATGTGAACGACCGCTTTGGTCACCAGGCGGGAGACGCGCTCATCGTCGCGATCGGCCGGGCCGCCAGCGACGAGGTTGCCGGACGCGGGGCGGTGGCACGATATGGGGGTGACGAGTTCACGGTGCTGCTCCCGGACACCGATCGCGCGGGAGCTGAGGAAGTCGCTGCAGATGTCGCCGAAGCGATCGCCCGCGCCTCTCTTGCGGCGACGGACGCCAACCGGCACCTTCGGGTGACGGCGTCGTATGGCATCGCGGTGTATCCGCAGGACGCGGAGGATGCGGAGTCCCTGATCGCCTCCGCCGATCGTGCGCTGTACGAGGCAAAGGCGCAACTCACAGAAGTGCGGGCGCGGACGGATGAACGCCACGCGCAGGACGTCTTCTTCGCGGTTGGTGAGGCGATCGGTACATCGCTGGAATCGAGCAAGCTGCTGCCCAACCTTGTCCGGGCGGTGGGTGAGTCGCTGAATATCGACGCCTGCTCGATCTGGCTGGTGCAGGAGGGCAAAGGGGAGGTGTGGCCGAAGGCCTACTGGATGCAGAACCAGGAGTTCGCGCGCAGCCTCGGTGCCGTTATGGCGGTCCAGCCGTTCACCCTGGAAGAAGCAACCGGACGTGGATTGCTGGGAACGCAAACGCTCTACGTCGACGACATCTCCGCTTCGGACGTGCTGGCGGATCGCTTCCGGGCGATGATCACTCCCGAGACCTGGCTGATTTCCGTGCCGATGCATGAACCACGGGCGGGGTTCTTCATGCTCTCGTCGCGGCACGCGACCGGTGCGCCCCCGTCGAACGCGCTGGCCGAGGCGATCAGCCGCCTGGCGGTGTCGGCGCTGCAGAACGCGGACAGCTATGCGCGGGCCGCCGCCCAGGTGGAGCAGCTCAAGGCGCTCGCGGGAATTGGTGGACTCTTGCTGGGCGACAATCCGTACGGAGAGCGCCTCGACAACCTGGTATGCCGCGTCGCCGAGGTCACGGCCTGCGACATGCTGACGCTGGATACCGAAGATCCGAGCGGCGAGCAGGAGTTCGTGCGGCAGTTCTGCGGACACGCGGCGGACGGTGGTCCGTACGATGAGGCGGAACGGAATATGTGGCTGGAGCTGCGTATGCCGTTGGAGGGGAAGAGCGCGCGTGACCTCTTCGCCTCGATGGCGGAACCGATCGTGATGGACGATCCGGTAAACCAGGTTCCGGAGCTGTACCGTCCGGTGATTCTCTCGAGCGGCACGAAGAGCGTAGCCGTCATGCCGATCGCCTGGCGTGGTGAGCTGAAGGGGCTGTTCTACTTCGCCAGCTACCGGAAGAATGCCTTCAACGCGCGCGACATCGCGCTGATGCAGGCGATCGCCTCACAAATCGCGCCGGCGATTGAAGTGGCGAGCCTGAACGAGAAGCTCGAGCGTTCGTACGGAGAGCTGAAGGACTCGTACCGGGACGCGATCCAGCGGCTGGCCTACGCGGCCGAGGCACGCGATCCGTACACCGGGCGCTATCTCCAGCGCATCGCCGCCCTGAGCGAAGCGATCGCCCGGCGTATCGGGCTGGACGAGGACGCCGTGGAGGCAATCGGCTACGCGGCGGTGGTACACGATCTCGGCAAGCTGAAGATTCCCGACGACATCATGACGAAGCCGGGGGAGTTGACCACCGAGGACTGGGCCGTCATGAAGCAGCACCCGGAGTTCGGGGCCGAGTTGCTGGGCACCGGCATGTTCTACGACGTCGCCCGCACCGTCGCCCTGCACCACCACGAGCGCTGGGACGGCACCGGCTATCCGTTCGGACTGAAGGGCGAGGACATCCCGCTGGAGGCCCGCATCGTCGCCGTGGCCGACGTGTACGACGCCCTCATCAGCGCCCGACCCTACAAGCACGCTTGGCCCCGCGAGCGCGCCCTCGCCGAACTCCTGAAGATCCGCGCCGTAAAGCTCTGCCCCCAGAGCATCGACGCTTTCCTCCAGCTCTGGACCGAAGGCGAAATCGCCCGCATCGAAGCCGCCACCGAAGACGCCAACTTCACCACCGACTTCCAGGACCGCCGCGCGGCGTGAGGGGAGTTCGTAGTTTTTAGTTTGCGGTTCGTAGTCGGCTGTTGGCCGGGGGCAGTCAACCGGCACACGGCATTGGAGACTCGTCGTCGGCTTGCGAATGCTTGTACCCTGATCGCATGACTCGAAGAATGACCGTAACAGACGTCAAGGCGAACCTCTCTGCCCTGCTGACCGAAATCCAGGGCGGCGAGGACATTGAGATCACCCGGCATGGCCGGGCGGTCGCTCGGCTTGGACCAGCGCGAGGCCCCCACGCGCTCAAGAACCTCTTCGCCGGTATCGCCCGGACAAACGCCAGCGACGAGGAACTCTTTTCCACTGGCGAAGCCTGGGAATCGTCTTGACGACGCTGCTCCGCGCGGCTCAAGCCGTCGGCCGCTCCTGATTGCCGCCGTGCCCCTAATCCCCCCACAATGTCCGCATGCCTGACAAGCCGGCCCCCGGCCTCGCGCAACTCCTGCGCTACCAACAGAAGCGTGACTTCACCCAGACCGCCGAGCCCGCGGGCGGGCTGCCGCTTCCGTCCGGCGACCTCAGCTTCGTCATCCAACAGCACGCCGCCACTCGCCTCCATTGGGATTTCCGCCTGGAGGTCGATGGCGTGCTCGTGTCGTGGGCCGTCCCGAAAGGCCCGTCGCTCGACCCGAAGGTGAAGCGCGTGGCCGCGCATGTCGAGGACCACCCATACGACTACGGCTCCTTCGAGGGCGTTATCCCGAAGGGCAACTATGGCGCCGGGCAGGTCATCGTCTGGGATCGCGGCACCTACACGCCCGACGAGAAGGGCGTCCTCTCGTGGGGTGATAAGGCGGAAGGTAGCAGGCGCATGCTCGAAGACATGGCCGCCGGTAAGGTCTCGATCACCTTGCGCGGCCAGAAGCTGCACGGCTCGTGGACGCTCGTGCAGATCAAGGCCGACCCAAAGAGCTGGCTGCTGATCAAGCATCGCGATGAGTACGCCTCGACGCGCGACATCCTCGAAGAAGACCGCAGCGTGATCTGTGGCCTCACTCTGCAGGATCTGAAAGAGGGCCGCCTGCCCCGCATGACCTCCGCTGGCGGCCCACCGCACCCCACCGCCAGGGGAGCGCCCTTTCCCGACGCAAAAACCCTGCGGCCGATGCTGGCGACGCTGGTGAAGGCGCCGTTCTCGAAGGCAGGCTGGATCTTCGAACCGAAGCTCGACGGCGTGCGGACGCTGGCGTTCGTGCAGGATGGGAACATCGAGCTGCGGACGCGCCGCGGCAACAACCAGACGGTGCAGTACCCGGAGGTGGTCGCCGGACTGCAGCAGGCGTCGTCGGGGCACACGATGGTGATCGACGGCGAGATCGTCGCGATCGGTGAGGCCGGCGCGCCGAGCTTCCAGGATCTGCAGGGACGCATCAACCTCTCGCGCCCGGCCGAGGTGGCGCGAGCGGCGGCCGAGACTCCGGCCTACCTCTATGCCTTCGACATCCTCTATCTCGACGGCTGGGATCTCCGACACGTGCCGCTCGTCGAACGCAAGGCGATCCTGCGGCGGACGCTCACGCCGGGCCCGCACGTCCGCCTCGTCGACCATGAACGCGACGGCGTGATGCTGTTCGATGCGGCGATGCGCGTCGGCTTCGAAGGCGTCGTTGGCAAGCGCGAGACAAGCACGTACGACGCGGGTGCGCGGACGCCCTCGTGGGTGAAGATCAAAGGGGTGAACGAGCAGGAGTTCGTCATCGGCGGCTTTACCGAGGGCGAGGGCTCGCGTTCGAAGACGTTCGGTGGGGTGCTTGTTGGGTACTACACACTGGACAACGAACAACAGACAGCAGACAACAGAATGCCGGACGAACTGGTCTTCGCTGGAAGCGTTGGGTCCGGTTTCACCGACAAGACGCTCGCGGACACCTACAAGCGGCTGAAGGCGCTGCAAGTCGACGCGCCGCCGTTCGAGAACCCGCCGACGACGATCGGCGGCCGGTGGTCGGGCGGGAAGTCGGCGAAGTGCTTCTGGGTGAAACCGGAGCTGGTGGCGCGGGTGAAGTTCCATTCGTGGACGAAGGACGGGAATCTACGGGCGCCGGTGTTCCTGGGGCTGCGGGAGGATATCGATCCGGCGACCATCGGCCGCGAGCAGGCGGTGGTGGCGTCCGCGGTTGATGTCATCGAGGACGAAGCGCCGGCGTCAGGATCAGAGATCGAGGGTGCGGTCGCGTCCGTGCTCGATCAGCTCGCCTCGAACACAAAGCCGGACTTTACGCTCGACGTGGGCGGCGTACCAATCAAGCTCACGAATCTCGACAAAGAATTCTGGCCGGCAACGGACGAACATCCCGCGCGCACGAAGCGCGACCTGATCCGGTACTACGCGCGAGTCGCTCCGCACATATTGCCTCATCTACGCGACCGCCCACTGACGCTGACGCGCTATCCGAACGGGATCTACGGCAAGTCGTTCTACCAGAAGCACTGGGCGTCGCCGTTCCCGACGGAGTTCCGGGTGGAGCGGGCGCAGGTGTACTCCTCGCACAACGACGCGAACGGCGAGTACATCCTGGTGAACAACCTGCAGACGATCATTTGGCTGGCGCAGCTCGCCGACCTGGAGCTTCACGCCTCGATGGCCCGCGTCGATCCCGAGCCGGATGCCCTCGGCCTTCCGACCGTGTTCGCCGGCTCCGAGGAGGTGCTGGAGGCGAGCGTCCTGAACTATCCCGACTACATGGTCTTCGACCTCGACCCCTACATCTACGCCGGCACGGAAAAGAAAGGCGAAGAGCCGGCCCTGAACCGTCGCGCGTTCGAGAAAGCGCGGGAGATGGCGTTTGCGCTGAAGGAGTTGCTGGAGCAGTTGCGGCTGTCGTCGTTTGTGAAGACGACCGGCAAGACGGGGTTGCACGTCTACGTTCCCGTCTTGCGCCAGTACACGTACGACGAGATCCGCGCCGCCAGCGCAGTCGTCGGCCAGTTCATGGTGCAGCAGTACCCCGACGACCTGACGATGGAGTGGCAGACCCAAAAGCGCACCGGAAGGATCTTCTTCGACCACAACCAGAACTCGCGCGGCAAGACGCTGGCGGCGCAATACTCGGTGCGGCCGTCAGCAGGCGCGAACGTGTCCGCGCCGATCACGTGGGAGGAACTGAAGTCGGTGTATCCGACGCAGTTCGATATCGATACGGTGCCCAAGCGGCTCGCGAGCGTCGGCGATCTGTGGGCGGAGATCCTCGATGCAAAACAGGACTTGATGGCGCTAATGGGGAGTTCGTAGGACGTGGCTTCTGCCAACAATGCTGGAGTATGTCATTCTGAGCGAAGCGAAGAATCTTGCGGTAACATCACCGCTTGTCGTCCTTCAATGACACAGCACCACGACGAGGAGTTGAGTCTCAGCGAGATCATCCATAGAAAAAGGGCTGACCACATAGGCCGCCCCACTTTCCTCGACGACGGCTTGCGGGCGGGGGCCGTGACAGCCGTCAGGACTTCGTCGCTCGCGCTCCTGGCGGCTATTTCACCTTCGCCTGTAACTCCCGCAAACACTCCTTGATCGTCTCATCGCGCCAGCCGCCCCACACCGGGCCGTTCTGGAAGTCGATGTACTCCTGGCGGGCGGCGGCCTTCTCATCGTCCGTCATGTCGGGCTTGCGGAGACGGGCGTACATCGGGGCGAGGTCTTTCATCTCGGCCTGCGCCTTCGCCGGGCGTTCGATGAAGTGCGAGATGTACTCCATGTCCTTCGTGTAGAAGACGGCGACCGGAATCGACTCGAACTCCCCGCCGTTGAGGAACTCGGCGATGATGTCCTTGTTCTCGTCGCGCTTGTAGACCTTGATCTCCAGCCCGGTGGCTTCCGCGAGCTTCTGGAAGACGGGCATCCCGCGGAACACGTCCGGGCACCAGTCTTCGCCGATGACGATCATCTTCGCCGGGCCGCCGGGCTTCGCCATCAGCGCCTTGTACGCGGCGATGTCCTCGGCGGAGACCGTCGTGCCGGCGTAGTTCTCCTCAAACCGCTTCTGGTTGCGCTCGATAGATGCCACGTACTCAGCGTACGACTGCCCCTGGGCGAACCGCTCAGGCGTAACGACGGAAGTCTGCTGGACCATGGTCTTGTCTCCTGGCTGCTTAGCGGCTAGCTCTTGGCTATGACTGACGCATTGCACACGATTTCGTACAGTGTGGCACCTGCAGAGAGCAAAGAGCAACGGCCAAAGGGCCAAGCGCGAAGAAGAAGCCGCATGTCTCGTAGCGCGGGCTTTTCAGCCCGCGCGCTGCACGTTGGATGAGGCAATCCAACGCCAAGCGCAAACCAGCTAACTAGCTGACTAGCTGACTAGCTGACTAGATGACCCGCTAACACCTGACCCCCCTCATGCTAGAGTGAACCGTGTACGAATCTGACGTCTCCCCCCGCCCACGGCCCCCGCTCGCCCAACGCCTCCGCTCTCGATGGCGCCGCGACCTCGTCTTCTTCCTCATCGCGGCGACGGTCATTGCCATCGACCAGTTCACGAAGTCGCTGGTGCGGTCGAATCTGAGCTACGGCGAGATCGGCTGGGACCTCGGCCTGGTGCAGATCATCCACGTGACCAACAGCGGGGCGGCGTTCGGCATTCTGCAGGGGCAGACGCCGTTCCTGATCATGATGAGCGTCTTTGGCCTGGGCGCGATTGCTATGTACTACATCTACCCGCCGATGGACCACGGGGTCATCCGCATCACCCTGGGGTTGCAGCTCGGCGGGGCGCTGGGCAACTTCATCGACCGCGTGCGGCTCGGCGAGGTCACCGACTGGATCGACGTCGGCGGCTTTCCGACCTTCAACGTCGCCGATTCGTGTATCTCCATAAGCATCGTCGTCGTGCTGGGCTTCTTCGCCCTGCAAGAGTTCGAGCATGACCGCGCCAAACGCGCGCCGAAGGTTCAGGCGCCTGATGTCCGACAACCCGCAGACGACTGAGCTGCTCGCCGACCAGGTCGGTGAGCGGCTGGATGTGTTCGTCGCGCGCCGCCTGGCGCCGATGACCCGTTCCCGCGTCCAGAAACTAATCGAAGAAGAGAAGGTGACCGTCGACGGCCGCGGCGAGCGCGCCTCCTTCCGGCTCGCCGAAGGACAGGCCGTCTCCGTGACGGTGCCGCCGGCGCGCGAAGGGTCGGCGCAGGCGGAGGAGATCGCCCTCGACATCATCTTCGAGGACGCCGACATCGTCGTCATCAACAAGCCGCCGGGGATGACCGTACACCCCTCCCCCGGCCATCTGACGGCGACGCTCGTGAACGCCATCCTCGCGCACTGCAAGGATCTCTCCGGCATCGGCGGCGTCCTGCGCCCCGGCATCGTCCACCGCCTCGACCGCGACACCTCGGGTGTGATCCTCGTCGCCAAGAACGACGACGCGCACAACGCCCTCGCCCGCCAGCTTAAGGAGCGCACCGTCGAGAAGACGTACCTGGCGCTCGTGGAAGGCACGCCGAAGCCGCCGGAGGGGATCATCGACGCCCCGATCCTGCGCGACCCCCGCAACCGCCAGCGCATGGCCGTCATCGAAGGCGGCCGCGACTCCGTCACCGCCTACAAGGTCATCGAGCGCTACGAAGGCTACTCCCTCGTCGAAGCCCGCCCGAAGACCGGACGCACGCACCAGATCCGCGTCCACTTCCAGGCCATCGGCCACTCGATCGTCGGCGACAAGTTCTACGGCAAGCCGTCGAAGTTGGTGGGCCGGCAGTTCCTCCACGCCTCCAGCATCGCCCTCGCCCACCCCCGCACCGGCGAGCCGGTAGGGTTCTCCGCAGAGCTGGCCGCAGACCTCCGCACTGCGCTGCGCAAGTTGCGGGAATGATCCAATAAGCCCACGGATTGTGACCTTCCGCAGTTGAAATAATTTCGGCTCTGTGCGTCCGATGTAGGGGGCTCGTAGCCCCGGATCTGCTCACTCATCTTTCGCGCGAGAGCGGTCAGAGGACTGGCGGTGGTTGGCTTGGGCCGGCCGGCTGACCGAGCGCACCGAGGCTTTGCGCTAAAGCGCGAATTCCCAATGGATTCGTGGGGTGCTCATAGTAGATCTCTATCGTCGGTGTGGTCATCCCACGCTTGTCGAGTTGATTTCGTAGCGATTCAACCTTGGCACCAAACTCTTGGTGATACCGAGCAACCGTTTCAAAAAGGTACTTCGTGTACGTCTCCGAGTCTTCTTCCCAGTGCGTCGATCGAAACGTTACAGGCGGAGAATCTTGCTCTCGCTTTCCGAGAAACTCGAATATCGCAACCGATGCCTGAAGGCACTCTAGGCGAAGCCGTTCGACGTCCGATGCGTCCGTGGTCAAGGGGCGTGCGGCCAAAGCCGGAGTGCTAGGCCTAGCGACGGATGGCTGTTCTTCCAACTCGCACTTTTCGGCGGTGATTCCAAGAGTGTCAATCCTCGTAATCCTGCCGACGACGCTGATCACATCGCCTTTCTTCAAGACCGAGAACTCATCGAGCCACGTCTTTTCAAAGTACAAGTAGACACTCTGGTTTGCGAGCGCAACCTGAAAGTCTCCGCCCAGGTTCGGAGGTTGAATGTTGAAAATGGGGCCGGAAACACTGAACCACTTACCAACATACGGCTCAGTGAGCCTCGTGGCCTCAAGTGCCGTGTGCTGGTCGAAGTAGGCGACGAGATCCTCCGGCGGCTGCTTGATGAAGACTCGCCGGGCTGCGCCCTTGTCCGGCCCCTGCCGAAGGCCGGTGATATAGGATGCGACGCCTATCACCGCGAAGATAGCAGCTCCCGCGAAAGTCGCGATGGTGATCGCAGGCGATTTCGACTGGAGCGCGACCAAGCCTAGCGTGACGAGCGCAAGGCAGCAGGCTGCGGCTCCCCAAATGGCATTCCGCTCCAATCCTTGGATAAAGCGCATATTCGATAGTACCAGTTTTATTGTTGATCTTGGGCCGTCGGGCAACGGGCTACTAGGGGCAGACAGCGGCCTTCATTGCCTTCTTGTCTCGTGGCAGTATTTTCAAAAAGTGACATTTCGCGCTTGCAGATCGCGTCCGACCTGTTGCATGCTCGCCACATGAACCCCCAACGCCCGCCAGACAAAGCCGCGCCCACCACAGCGCCATCCTCCCAAACCGCGAGGCATAACCGCGATCAGCCTCGCCTTGCGCTTTCCCCCAGCTTCGCGACTTTACCGATTACATGGTTGACACATTATTATTCGGAAACTTTTTTCTCGCGCGTTTTTTTCTCAGACCAGCGACGCCGGGTCGACATCGATCGACCAGTGCGGCGGCAGGACGAAGTCACGCACCAGCGCCGTTGGGTCCGGCCCCCGAAGCAGCAGATGCCAGCGCCAGCGACCGCGGACGCGTGGGACGTACGCCGGCGTCGGCCCCAGGATGTCGGTCGTCGAACCCAGCTCGCTGCGCCGCAGGTTGAGCGCCTTGTGCAGCCGCAGCGCCTCATCCCGAGCCCAACGCTCGTTCGTGTGCGCCAGCGTCAATTGCACGAGGCGACCGTAGGGGGGGTACCCAGCGCGGCGGCGGGACTGCAGCTCCTCGGCGGCGAATCCCTCGTAGTCGTAGCGAGCGGCGGCGGCGATGGCGTAGTGGTCGGGCGTGTAGGTCTGGATGATGACGCGGCCGTGGCGCTCGCCGCGTCCGGCTCGTCCCGCCACCTGCGTCAGAAGCTGGAAGGTGCGCTCGCCGGCGCGGAAGTCGGGCAGATGCAACGCCGTATCAGCGTTGATCACCCCAACGACCGTCACCGCCGGCATGTCGAGCCCCTTCGCCAGCATCTGTGTGCCTATCAGCACATCCGCCTCCCGCGCCAGGAAGCTCGCGAGAATCCGGTCGTGCGCGCCCCGCGTCTTCGTCACATCGCGGTCCCACCGCAGCAGCCGTGCGTGCGGAAAGAGTCTCGTTGCCTCGACCTCCACCTTCTCGACGCCGACGCCGAGCAGCCGGACGCGCGGCGAGCCGCACTGCTTGCACGTCGCCGGCAGCTTCCAGCGCCGGTTGCACTGATGGCAGACCAGCCGGTCGTACTGCCGGTGGTAGGCGAGGGCTACATCGCAGCTCGTACACGCCGGCACGAATCCGCAGTCACGGCACTGCACGTGACCGGCCATCCCGCGCCGGTTCAGGAACAGGATCACCTGCTCGTCCTTCGCCAGCGCCGACTCGACGGCGGACTTGAGTTCGCGCCCGAACATACTGCGGTTGCCGGTGTGCAACTCCTCTCGCAGGTCGATCACATCGACACGCGGCAGAGCGGGCGTCGCCTCCGGTTGCGTGACGCCGTCGGTGCGCGTGACCGGGCGGATGCGCTCCGGCAGCGAGAGCAGCGTGTACTCGCCCCGACACGCTCGCTCGTACGAGACGACATTCGGCGTCGCGCTCCCGAGTGCGACCGCCGCCCCTTTCCGGCGCCCGAGTTCGATGGCCACATCACGGGCGTGGTAACGCGGCGTGGGGTCGTTCTGCTTGTACGTCCACTCGTGCTCCTCGTCGACCACGATGAGCCCGAGATCGGGCTGCGGCGCGAAGACCGCGGACCTCGCGCCGATGACCACGTCGTACTTCCCGGCCGCGATGCCGTGCCACTGGTCGAACAGCTCGCCCGGCGTGAGCCCGCTATGCAACACCGCCACCCGGTCGAAGCGCTCGCGGAAGCGCCGGATGGTCTGCGGCGTCAGCGCGATCTCCGGCACGAGCACGATGGCGCGGCGGCCGAGCGCCAGGCAGCGGTCGAGCGCGTCGAGATAGACCTCCGTCTTCCCGCTGCCGGTCACGCCATGGAGAAGAAAAGTCTCGTGCCGGCGAGCGTCAAGGGCCGCGCCGATCGCTACGGAGGCGGCAGTCTGCGCGTCGAGCAGCATGGCCGGTGGGCGGCGCACGACGTGGAAGTGGGACAGCGGATCGCGCTCGACAGCGCGCCCGGTGATCGTGACCGCGCCGATCCCGGCAAGCCAGCGCATGGTCGTGGTGTCGATGTGCAGATCTTCTCGCAGTTGCGGCAGCGTCTCTTCAACGCGCTCGTGCAGGGCATGCACGATGGCCTCGGCCTGCAACGCGCGCTTCGTCTGCGTGAGTCCGCGGATCTCCCGCACCGCCTCTCCCGAAGAGATCGCGAGTGTGACGACTTCAGCATCGATGCGAACGGTGCTGGCCCGAACGAGGCGCTCGAGGTTCGCCCGGCTTCCGGCCAGCTTTACGGCTTCGGAGAGCGGGGCCTGCCCGTCGCGCACGAGGCGTTCGAGGACGGCGGCCCGGCGCGAGCGCTTCGGCGGTTCGGCCGCAGCGATGCGCTGCAAAGCCTCATCAAGCGTGACGGTCAGCGCGGCGAACTCAATGGTCTTCGGTCCAACCCGCGGGCGCGCCAGCGTGTACTCGCGGGCGATCAGCCCGCGCTTTTCGAGCGCGGCCAGGGCGGACTCGATGGTCGAAACCTTCAGCCGCTCTTTCAGCGCATCGGCGAGGATCGCGCTCGTCTCGGCGACAAGCATCAGCGTTTCGCGCAGGCGCGGGGGCAGGCCGAGGCTGCCGATCTCGCCAGCGTCGACGAGCGAGCGGACGATCGTCTGCGGCTTGCGCTCGAAGCCGGGCGGGAGAAACAGCGCCACCGCATCGAAGATGGGCGCGATGTACTCGTGGGCGATCCACTTCGCAAGGGCGACGCGGTCTTCATCAATGAGTGGCCCATCGCCGATGAGGGAGCGGATCTCGCGGATCTTCTCCGGCTCGGCGAACACGGGTGTGTTGTGCGTCTCGACGATGATCCCCTGCAGCGTGAGGCGCCCAAAAGGCACGTACGCCGCCATGCCGACACCGGCGACGGCATCGAGGGCAAAGGGGACACGATATGAGAAGGTCTGTTGCGCGGGGAAGGTAGCGTTGACGGCGACCTCGGCATAGAGGCGCGGGGGCGTGAGGGTGTCGTCGGTGGCGGCGCCGAGGCGGGTGGCTAGGGATGGACGGCGAGTGGCGGGCATCAGTGCCTCGGGAGAATACAAAAGGGAAGGCAGAACGTGCCTTCCCCAGATGATACTCGCGGTGCCGATCCCTATCCCGCTGGCGCGGGATCTCCGCCTACGGCTACGAGATGCGGGCCTTTTCCTTGATGCGGGCGGCTTTACCGGTGAGGCCGCGGATGTAGTACAGGCGGGAACGGCGCACCTTGCCCTGGCGCACGACCTGTACCTTCTCGAGTCGGGGAGAGAGCAGGTTGAAGGTGCGCTCGACGCCGACGCCGCTGGCGATGCGCCGGACGGTGAAGTTGGCTCCGGCGCCGCCGTTGTTCTTGCGGATCACCACGCCTTCAAAGACCTGGATCCGCTCGCGCTCGCCCTCGACCACCTTGGCGCTCACCTTCACGGTGTCGCCGGGCCCAAAGGCGTCGAGATTGGTGTTTTCTGTGCGCTCGACGAGGTTGCTTACATCCATAACTAGGGAATGGTAGCCGAGACCGAGGGCATAGGGCAAAGGGCAGAGAGGCGCGAGCCCCTTCGCTCATTCGTGGAAGGGGGCGAGGGCGGCGGGGCGCATGTCGTCGAGGTCGAGGGTGGTCCAGCCGGGCATGGGAATGCTGCGCCAGACGGCAAAGGGGTCTTCCAGACCGAGGGTCTGCGCGAGCCAGGCAGTCAGCACCCGGCCATGAGTGACGACGGCAGCGGGAAACGGGCCCTGCTCGATCAGGTGAATCGCCGAGGCGAAACGAGTGGCGGCGGCTTCGGCCCGCTCGGCTCCGCGCAGGCTCATCTTCGGCTCCTCGAGGATCTGGCGCACCGCCTCGCCAAACTCGTCGGAGTTGTTAATCCACCAATCCAGCCGCGTCTCTTCGAGACCTTCGACGACGTTCACGGGGAGGCCGATGGCGTCGCTGATCAGGAGGGCGGTGGACTGCGCTTTAGGCTCCGTGCTGGAGTAGAGGGCTTTCAGATCCCACTGCTGCGCGGTGACACCAAGGGCGCGGGCTTCCTCGATGCCTCGCTCGGCCAGCGGCCAATCTGGCGCAGGGACGTTCGGCTGGACGGCGGGCGTGGCGTGGCGGATGAAATAGATTCGGCGCATCAGATCGGCTTCGCAGTCAGAAAGAGGAGGCCGCGAGCCAGCACCTCGCCCACCAGGACGGCGCCGACGGCGATGTAGAGGAGGCCGGTGGCGGACATCATGGCGTTCTCATCGGCCGGGTAGCCCTTGCTGGAGACGTACGACATGTACCCGAGCGCGGCCGGGAACAGCAAGCCGATGGCGATGCGCAGCCAGAAGGCGGGATTTTGTCCCAGGCTTGTCGAACCGAGGAAGGCCGTCGGATCCGGGGCCTCGCGCACCGGGATGAAGACGTTGATGATGAGCAGCACCGCCTGCAGGCCGATAGCGGCGACAAGCAGGAGGGTGAGCTCCTCAAGCGGCTCGCGCGGCAGGCGCGGCGTGACGAGATACCAGTGCCCCAGCGTCATCGCGAGCACCACGAGGCCGACGGCAAGCGTCCCGGCGACGAGGCTGAGGAGCGCCCCCGCGACGCCCCAGGTCGGAATGCTGACGTAGAAGGCGATGACGATGAGCAGCGCCAGTCCCACCGCGCTGGCCCCGAGGCCGGTGATGGAGGCGAGCTGCTTGTCCTCGCGCAGGACCGCCCAATTGTAGGGCAGCGTGGCCCCAACGAAGACCGCTGACANNCATGATGAGCGCGGTGACGGCAACCATCGCCGCGCTGAACTTCACGAAGCTCGCCGCCACGCGCCCTCGCCAGTCCGCGAACACGCAGACAAACAGGCTGCCGACGGCGAACTCCACGAGGACGATGTAGGAAGTGAAGGGAAGAGCGTCCAGATTCATGTTGTGGAGACAGGGTACCGGAGATTGGTCGTTGGTGACTGGTGGTTCGGGACTGGTGATTGGTGATTGGTGATTCGTGGGTGACGCGAGAAAAAGAGATCCGGCGAATGGAGCACAGCCGCCCCCGGCTGTGGTTCGGCGCAAGCCGAACGACGCATCGCAATGCCTCGTGCCGTGCCCGGCCGTCCGCGTGCGACCCGCTCCTGCGCTGCGTTGAACTGATCCCGATGACGCACGTTCTTCTCCCTCCGCTCTCCGAACATTGTTGGGGGTTGTAAAGCGGTCCCGATCGGCGTAGGATCGGCAGGTGAGGCATTCGCCATGAAACCGGTTCCCGAATACGACCCCAAGGCATGGCTGCTGAAGGCGCTGCGTGAGACCGCGCACGCGATGGAGGCGCTGCTGTGGGAACTCGACGAGGGTGTCCTCGAGGATTGCGCGGCGGGCGGCGGCGAGTGGTCGATTCGTGACCTCGTCCTCCACATGAACGAGATGGAGCGGCGGTTCGTCGAGCGGCTGGAGCGCATCGTGCGGCTGGATGAACCGAAGATCGAGGCCTTCGACGGCGACTCGATCGAGCCGCGGCGTGGTCACGAAGACCTGATGGCGTTCGAGCTGATGGATGAGTTTGGAGTGCAGCGCCAGCAGGCCGTCTATCTGCTGTGGTCGTTGGATCGGGATGACTGGGAACGGCGTGGTATCCACCCCTACCTCGGCCCGCTGTCGATCCTGCAATGCGCGCGGGAGATGAACGAGCACGACCTCTCGCATCTGTGGCAGTTGCGGCGGCTGTGCGATCGGTTTGTGGCTGCTTCTGTTTGATCTTGGTCAACCAGCGAAACCATGATTGTGTACTTGACACTCGGCCGATCCTGTAAGATCGACTTGCAGGGGGTGTCGACATGGAAGTCGGTTTGTCTCAGGAGATGCTCCGCATGATTGAGGAGCGTCTCGGTAGGCGTTGGGCAGACTGGGCATTGCGGGGGATAACCGCCACGATGATCATCAGTCCACTGCTTTTTGTAGTAGCGCTCATCGCGTTGACTGCCGCCCTACTCCTGACTGTTTGGGGATGGGCGTTAAACGAAATGTCCGGGGTGCTCGGCGCCGTGTTGGCGTGGGCTGTGTTCAGTGCAGTAGGTGGGTATCTGGCATTTTCACTGGTGGAGAAGCTACTTCTCCGCCCTCGCATCGCAGAAGAGCATGATCATATTCACGCGCACTTGGATGAACTCAGCGAAGCGCACCGCCAGCTGGATGGATGAACCAGCTGGGGACTGATGGGTTGGGTGTGGGATCGTGCGGCTGGGCCGGATCCCTTTCATGGCAGGCCCCCGTTCACACCATCTGATAGAGTTCGGCCTTACCTCACCATGCTGTAGGAGGGCTTTCATGAGCATGTTGCGAAGCAAGATTGGTTGGGCCTTAGCCGGAACGCTGGGGCTCTTGGTCGTTGGCGCACTTGCTGCCGTCACGAGCGGAGGTTCACTCGACCCGCCGGGACCGCCCGCGCCGACCGGGCCGATTCAGGTGCAAGTCGTGGCCACGACACCGGTTTTGATGGAGTTCACGACTGTGGTTGTCGATTGCTACAACCCGGCGAGCCCGGCGAATGTTCGAGCAGCGCTTCTTGGCAGCATTGCCGAACTAAATGCGCTCGGCGCGGGCGGTTGGGGACTCGTAGGGGCGCCGTCGGTCAATATCACGGCCAGCGGCTGCGTGACGGTATACATGCTGCAGAAGCCAGCCGGTGGCGCCGGGACTCCTACACCCACGCTGACTCCCTGGCCCGGAACGGCCACATTGACGCCGACCGCAACCAACACGCCCCTGCCGAGTTCCACGCCGACTGTAACTGCGACGCCGACGGCCTTCTAGCCCTTCGCCTTCCTTCTTCGATACGCTGTCCGGCATGAGCGCTATTCTCCCCATTCGCATTGCTGGCGACCCGGCGCTGCGGACGCCGGCGAAGAAGGTGAAGAAGATCGATGGGTCGATCCAACGGCTGATCGACGACATGATCATCACGATGCATGGGGCGCGCGGGGTGGGGCTGGCGGCGCCGCAGGTGGGGGTGTCGCTGCGGGTGGTGGTGATCGAGACGCCGGACGATGGGCTGCTGGAGCTGATCAATCCGGAGATCGTCAAACACTCGGGCGAGCGGCGGCTGTGGGAGGGCTGTCTGTCGGTGCCGGGATACCAGGCAGAGGTGACGCGCTCGAATACCGTGCTGGTGAAGGCGCTGAACCGCGAGGGGCAGGCGATCCGGCTGAAGGCGGTCGATACGCTGTTGGCGCAGGCGCTGGAGCACGAGATCGACCACACGAACGGGATTCTGTACATCGACTACCTGACCAGCGCCGACGAACTGATTCCGGTGCGGCCCTCGATCGACGATCGGGATGCAGAGGCGGATACCGTTCTGGTTTGATCCGCGAAGCTATTGATCCACTAAGAGCACGAAGGGCACGAAGGTTTGTTGGGGTGTGGGTGAGGGATTGGTTTCGCACGCGCGCTTCCTCGGCCGGGAGCTGATCTGATCTGATTCATTCCGGCACCCTGGGCAGATCATGCGCTCCCGCGAGGGCGCAGCGAGCGGCGCCCCTACAACTGATTTGCTGGCGTTCAAGCTGCTTGGTGGGGTGGCCCGGGTTCCCCCGCAGTTCGGCTGTCCCCTCACTAAGCACCGCGCGGGCTTAAGGCCCTCGCTACGTGGCGGTTGGTATCGTTCTGACCGTGAATAGTTCTTCCTTTGATCCGCCTCTCGAACTGCGCCGCCTGATTGACAGCGTCTCGCTGATTGCGCGGGACGCGGGTGTCGTCGCGTACGTCGTTGGGGGGACGGTGCGGGATGTGCTGTTGGGACGCCCCGCGCGTGATCTTGATCTGGCGGTCGAGGGTGATGCGATGGCGTTCGCGCGGCGGCTGGCGGATGCGCTCGACGCGCACTATGTCGAACTCGATGACGTGAACGTCGTCGCGCGCGTCGTCCTGCCCGCCGGATTCGCGGGCGCCGTCGGCTACATCGACATCGCGGGGTTGCAGGGCACGCTGGAGGAAGACTTACGGCGGCGGGACTTTACGATCGATGCGCTGGCGGCCCCGCTGCGCGAATCAGCGGTGGTGGATGTGTGCGGCGGAATGGCAGATCTCGCGGCCGGTGTCGTGCGAATGAATTCGCCGCAGGTCTTCGAGAGCGATCCCCTACGGCTGCTGCGAGCGGCGCGCATCGCTTCGGAGCTCGGGTTCGAGATAGAGGACGGAACGCGAGCGGAGATCGTCGCCCGGGCGGGCGACGTGCAGGCGGCGGCGGGAGAGCGGCGGCGGGACGAACTCGCCCGTATCTTCGCGCTGGATGACGCTTACGGTGGCGTGCGACTGCTCGACGAGCTGGGGCTGCTCGCCGCGCTATTGCCGGAGGTGACGTTCGGGCGCGGCGTGGCGCAGCCCGAGCAGTGGCACAGCTACGACGTCTTCGACCATAACGTGCGGGCGGTGGAGGCGATGGACATCCTACTGGCGACCGCCCGGCCGGCCGACGAGCAGGCGTGGCTGTGGGATGCGGCGTCGGAGGCGTTCGGCTGGTGCGAGGGTGAGTTGCGGGCCTATCTGGCGGAGACGCTGACCGAGGGCCGTTCGCGCGCGTCCCTGCTGAAGCTGGCGGCGCTGCTCCACGATGTCGCGAAGCCGCAGACACGCACGGTGGACGACGACGGGCGGGTGCGCTTTCTCGGTCACGCCGACGAGGGAGCAGCGACCGCGCGGCGGGTCATGCGGCGGCTGCGGTTTTCGGCGGAGGAGACGCGCTTTGTCTCGAAGCTGGTGGCGGAGCATCTGCGGCCGGTCCAGTTGGCGCAGGTGGGCGAAGTGCCGACGCGGCGCGCGCTCTACCGGTTCTATCGTGCGCTCGGAGACGCGGTGCCCGCGGTGCTGCTCCTGGCGCTGGCCGATGCGGCGGCGTCGCGCGGCCCGTCAATGACATCCGAAGATTGGTCAAGGCACGTAGGCTATATGAATGGCCTGCTCGTGCGTTCGATGAAGGAGGAAGGTATAGTAGACCCGCCTCGTTACTTGACGGGACAGGACATAATTCGCGACGTAGGTGTGCCGGCGGGGCCGAAGATCGGGAAGCTGCTAGAGCTGCTTCGCGAGGCCCAGGCGGCGGGCGAAGTAAGCGATCGAGCGGCGGCCCTCGCATTCGTGCGTGAAGCCGCCGGAACTTTGGACGAAAGCGCGGCAGACGAAGCATGAGCCAGCTTGAGATCGAGATTCTCCTCATCGCCGGCCTGGTGCTGGCGGGGTACTGGTTCTTCCTGCGGCCAAGGCTCGAGAAGAGCGGCCGCAAGCAGGACATGGAAAAGCTCAAGATCGGCGACGAAGTGCTGACGACATCGGGATTTCTCGGCACGGTGAAAGACATACACATACCGGAGAAGGGCCCCGTGCAGGTGGTGATCGACTTCGGCAGCGGGTTCGTGGTGAACGCGCTCTCCAGCGCCATCGCCCAGCGCGTCGCTGAAGGACAAACAGAGCATTCACGCCGAGTGACGAGTACCGAGGAGAAGGGTGGTTAGCAGATGAGGAAGTGGTGGGACAGGCTCTTCGTCCTCGTCATCATCGCCATAGCGGCGGGTGCGGTGTACGCGATCTGGCCGGACGAGCCCGAACGGTATCTGCCCTACGCCATCGCGGAGAAGTTACCGTCTGGCAAGGGGATCCCAAGCTCGGTTCTTGGCATCGATCTGCCGTGCAAGTCGGACGAGTCGAACGAGAACAACGCCGCCAACTGCAAAGGCATGACGCTGGGCCTCGACCTGCAGGGCGGTTCCCGGATCGTCCTGGAAGCCGATGTGTCCGGCCTGACCGTCACGGACGAACAAATCGACGAGGGCCTGGACGCGGCGAAAGACATCGTCGAAAGCCGCATTAATCCGTTCGGCGTGTCGGAATCCAGCATCACCCGGTCGGGCAGCAACCGGCTGATCGTCGAGCTTCCGGGCGTCAGTGCGCAGACGGCGCAGGACGTCACCCGGCCGGCCGTCCTGATGTTCTGCGAGCCGCTGCAGGAGGGGGGACAGGGCATCGGCACGGGGGCGCCCCTGGCCGTGGCCCCGGGGCAGGTCGTCTACAAGCCCGGCACCTGCGACCCGGACGTCGCCGAGGACGGCACCGTCGCCGTGCGAGGGCCCGATGGGGCGATCACGCGCACACCGCTCACCTACGTAGCTCTGGAAAGCGTGAGCAGCGCGGAGATCATCGTCTGGACGCCGGCGCAAGGCGAGTTGAACGGCGCCTTGCAGACGATGACGGGCGCATTTCTGAAGCCGAACAGCAACATCCAGTTCACGGCATTGGGTGCGCCGCAACTCATCTTCAACATGACATCGGACGGCGAGAAAGTATTTGGATCGCTGACGCAACGGCTGATCGGCTTGCCGATGGCGACATTCCTCGACGGTGAGCCAATCCGCGGAGCAGAAGGCGAGATCATCGCACCGACGATTCAAGCGCGCATCGACACTACAGGGGTGACCTCGGGCCTGTCGTTGGACGACGCCAAGCGGCTGAAAACCTTCCTGAACAACGGCGCCTTCCCGATCCCGCTAAAGGTCGTGCAGCAGCAGGAAGTCGACGCCACGCTGGGCGACGAAGCGGTGCTGCACTCCGTTGAGGCAGGGATCGTGGCGATGCTGCTGATTATGGGCTACATGATCCTCTACTACCGGCTGCCGGGCGTGCTCGCGGCGGGGGCGCTGGGGGTGTATGCCACGGTGGTGCTGGCGATCTTCAAGATCNNTTAGCTGGGGGTGTATGCCACGGTGGTGCTGGCGATCTTCAAGATCGGCATCCCCGGCTCCGGGCCGGTGACCCTGACGCTGGCGGGCATCGCCGCGTTCGTGCTGTCGGTCGGAATGGCGGTCGACGCGAACATCCTCATCTTCGAGCGCATGAAGGAAGAGCTGCGGAACGGCCGCAGCCTGATCCCGGCGATCGACGCTGGCTTCGACCGCGCCTGGTCGTCGATCCGCGACAGTAACGTCTCGACGATGATCACCTGCGGCATTCTGTACTGGATGGGCAACCAGTTCGGCTCCAGCCTGATCAAGGGGTTCGCCCTGACCTTGGCCATCGGTGTGATCATCAGCATGTTCTCGGCGATTACCGTGAGCCGCACCTTCCTGCGCATCGCCATGCGCACGCCGCTGGCGAAACCGCTGTGGCTGTGGACGGACGACACACCCGATACGGGTGCGCCGATGTCGACCCTATCGCCGACAGGTATGGAGGCCGTCGATGCTTAATCTCGTCGCAAAACGCAACTGGTTCTATCTCGCTTCCCTTCTGCTGCTGATTCCCGGGGCGATCTCGCTGATGATCTCGCCGCGACTGCGCCCGGGCATCGAGTTCACCTCCGGCACCACGTTCGCCTTCCGCTACGCCGAACAGACGACGAACGAGGACGTCAAGAGCGTCCTCGGCGACCTGGGGTACGGCGATGCGCGCGTACAAAGCACGGGGGACAACCAGTTCCTGGTGACCACCAAGGAGATCGAAGGCTCGTCGACGATTCCGCCCGTGGGGCCGGCCTTACCCTCCGCCCGAGAGGAGCTCGAGACGCAACTGAGCAAGGAGTTCGGCGGGTTCGTCGATACACAGGGCAATCCGACGGGCCAGTTCATTGAGTTCTCGTCGGTGTCGGCTTCCGTGTCGCGCGACATCGGCCAGAATGCGGCGGTCGCCGTCGTTGTGGCGGCGGTGGCAATCACGCTGTACATCGCCTGGGCCTTCCGGAATGTGCCGAACTCGCTGCGCTACGGCGTGTCGGCCGTGGTGGCGCTGGTGCACGACGTTGTGCTGGTGGTCGGTATCTTCTCCATCCTCGGCAAGGTGTTCGATACCGAGGTGAATACGTTCTTCATTACGGGCGTGCTGACGGTGGTGGGCTTCTCCGTCCACGACTCCATCGTCGTGTTCGACCGCATCCGCGAGAACGTCGCCGCAGGGCGCATCCGCAGCTTTCCCGACGCCGTGAACCACAGTCTGCTGCAGACCATGGGGCGCTCGTTCAACACGTCGCTGACGCTCGTGTTCTCGATCCTGGCGCTCCTCCTGCTGGGGGGCGAAAGCATCCGGGACTTCCTGCTGGTGCTGCTGATTGGAATCACGACGGGAACCTACAGTTCGGTGTTCATCGCCAGCATGTTCCTGGTGTCGTGGCAGCAGGGCGACATCGCTCGTGGATGGCGGAAGCTGACGGGACGGCGGCCGGCGCCGGTCGCAGCGGAGGCGACCGCCGAGTAAGTCCGTACATCACATGCACTGGTACTCAATACGAAGTCGCGGCCCGCAGTCATTGTTAGACTGTGGGCCGTGACTTCTGTTGGTTTTGTCTACGACCCGGTCTTCCTCGACCACGACATGGGCTCGCATCCCGAGAACGGCAGCCGCATGACGGCAACGATGTCGTTGCTGGAGGAGTGTGGCCTGCTGTCGAAGCTCCAGCGGATTTCCGTGCGCACGGCGACGGCGGACGAACTCAGCCTAGTGCACGACCCCCGATATGTAGACGCCGTGCGCCGGGCGGCCGAGCAGGGTGGAGGCTGGGCCGACCCGGACACCCAGATCACGCCCCGCTCGTACGATGTGGCCGCGCAGGTCGTCGGAGGCACCCTGAACGCGCTCGACGCCGTGATGCGCGGAGATGTGGCATCGGCGTACTGCCTGGTGCGGCCACCGGGCCATCACGCCGCCCCAGCGCAGGCGATGGGCTTCTGTCTGTTCAACCACGTCGCCATCGCGGCCGCCTACGCCATCGAGCAGCACGGCCTCGAACGCGTCGCCATCGTCGACTACGACGTGCATCACGGCAACGGGACACAGGACGCCTTCTACGCCGATCCGCGCGTGCTGTACGCCTCCACGCACGAGTTCCCGTTCTATCCCGGCACCGGGCCTGTAGAAGAGACCGGCGCCGACGAGGGGCACGGCTTCACGGTGAACATTCCGATGCCGCACGGATCGGGCGACGAAGAGCACCGGCGCGCGTTTGAGGAGGTCGTGGTGCCGGCACTGTATCGCTTCCGGCCGGAACTCATCCTCGTCTCGGCGGGATACGACGCACACTTCGCGGACGACATCGCGATGCAGCAGCTCAGCGTCGACGGATACGGCGCCCTGGTGTCAATGGTGAAGCAGGCCGCGGACGAGCTCTGCGGCGGCAAACTGGTGCTTGCGCAGGAGGGCGGCTACCACCTGACGGCGCTGCCCTGGTGCGTCCGCCGCACCATCGAACTGCTGCGCGGCGACGAGCCGACGGCGGATCCCCTCGGCGCTCTGGAGACACGCCAGCCCGCCGGATTCGAAAACACCCTTGCCAACGTGAAGCAAATCCACGGCCTTTGACCGGCCACTGCGAACTACGAACTAAGAACTCCAAACTGTAAACTCCCCCCATGACCGTACGCACACGATATGCCCCTAGCCCAACCGGCGTCCCTCACGTCGGGAATATCCGCACCGCCGTATTCAGTTATCTGCAGGCGCGGCACAACGGCGGCCAGTTCATCCTGCGCCTGGAGGACACGGATCGGGCGCGGTTGCAGCCTGAGTCGATCCCGCTGATCAGCGAGAGCCTGCGCTGGCTCGGCATGGACTACGACGAAGGCCCGGACATCGGCGGGCCCTACGCACCGTACACGCAGTCGGAGCGCCTGCCGCAGTACCAGGCAGCCGCTCGACGCTTGATAGAGCAGGGCAACGCGTACGAGTGCTGGTGCTCGTCGCAGCGGCTCGACGAGTTGCGTGCGAAGCAGTCGCGATTGAAACTGCCGCCGCAGTACGACCGCCGCTGTCGTGACGAGGCGGGACAGACCGCCGCACGCGCGGAGGCCGAGGCGGAAGGCCGGAATGCGGTCGTTCGCTTCAAGACGCCGCCCGAAGGCTCCGTGACCCTCCACGACGCCGTCCACGATGACATGACGTTCGATCTGGCGACGCTCGACGACTTTGTGATCTTAAAATCAGATGCCTTCCCGACCTACCATCTGGCATACATCGTCGACGACGAGGCGATGAAGATAACGCACGTCATCCGCGGCGACGAATGGATCCCTTCGGCGCCCCGCCACGCCCTCATCTACGCTGCATTGGGTATCGAGCCGCCCGTGATCGCGCACGCCCCGCGCATCCTCGGGCCCGACGGCGCGAAGCTGAGCAAGCGCCACGGCGCCACGAGTGTGTTCGAATACCGCGAGCAGGGGTATCTGCCGGAAGCGCTGTTCAACTTTCTCGGGCTGGTTGGGTGGTCGCTGGACGACAAGACCGAGATCATGTCGAAGCAGGAGTTTATCGAGCACTTCACCTTGGACCGCGTGGTGAAGAATCCCGCCATTTTCAACGTCGAAAAGCTGCAGTGGATGAACGGCGTCTACCTCCGCGAGGTTGTGCCCGCGGATGAACTGGTGGAGTTAATCGCCCGTAGGCTCGACCAGGATCTTCCCGCGACAGTGGCGCGGCCGGTCGATCGGGCGCTCGTCGCGCGTATCGCGCCCCTGATTCGGGAGCGCATCAAGCTCCTCTCGGAGGCGCTCGAGTACTGCGACTTCTTCTTCGTGGACGACCTGACCTATTCGCTGGAAGACCTCCTCGGCAAGGTGTACGCCGGTCGCCAGCCTGAAGCAAAGGCGGCGCTCGAAGACGTCGCCTCGTCCGCCGCCGACCTCGGTGCATGGACGCACGACGGGCTCGAAGCCGCGTTTCGGGCGCTGGCGATCTCGCTGGGCGCAAAGGCCGGCGACCTGTTCTCGCTGATTCGCGTGGCGGTCACGGGGAAGAAAGTGACGCCGCCCCTGTTCGAGAGCATGGAGGTTCTTGGCCAGGAACGCTGTCAGGCGCGGATCCGCGCCGCCATCGAACGTCTGTAGCAGGCTGCCAAGAAGCGTCGTTGGTGCCGCTTCAATCGAGCCTGCGGTTCGTCTCTGGATCGCGTGGTCAGCAAGTTTGCAAGCATGCCCTTAGCCGCAAAAGCACCGGCCGGGAACGGTCCCACGCCGCCATTTTCGTGCCAAGATCGGTCATGCTAAACTGCCGTCAATGTTGGGGATTCGTCTAATGGTAGGACAGCGGACTCTGAATCCGTATGTGGGGGTTCGAATCCTCCATCCCCAGCCACAGCATGGCGCGTTCGTCTAGCGGCCCAGGACATCGCCCTCTCAAGGCGGAGATCGCGGGTTCGAATCCCGCACGCGCTACCATCAATTTCGTATCTGATAAGCCCCCTCCGAAGCCAAATTGGCTGCTGAGGGGGATTATCAGTTGTGACCAAGTTGTTACCTAGTCTCGGGCCGTTAGGCGAGAAGGTGGTCGAGGGCTTCTGAAGCGTGACGCTGCTGGCCCTTCAAGAGGTGACCGTACACATCCATCGTGAAGGCGGCCGAGGCGTGGCCGAGGCGACGCGAGACGCTGAAGATGTCCACATCATGGGCGATCCACTGGGTAGCGGCCGTATGGCGCAGCGTATGCCAGTGGACGCCCTCGATGTTCACAATGTTGGTCTTCGCCAGCACTGCCCGGTAATCGCGATAGAAGGCACGCGGGAGCCAAGGTGTTCCGACGAGCGAAGGGCTTCACGAACCGAGTGTGACTACGGGCAAGATCCGCCGGTCACAATAAACCCCACCATTAGCAACTGATCGCCGGAATTGACTCCACCGTCCTTGTTAATGTCCATACTCACCAACCGCAGCGTCTGATCCACCTCTCGCGTGATTTCGAGCGCAATCAGCAGCTGGTCCGCCGAGTTCACCACCCGATCATTGTTCAGAGAAGCCGCCTCGCACCCATCCCTGATCAGGTTCACCGCAGGATTAGCGTTCAACGGAAACGCATCTTGATCCCCATCCGTGTCCAACAACAACCGATTCGTGTTGTAGCTGCAGAACTCCACCCGATCGAAGAGCCGATCCCCATCCGTATCCACCGACGCGCCAACTCCGAGGAAGGCAGCGCACTGCGCCGCCGTCGGCTTGCTCGCCACACTGGCGGGATTGAAACCGAGCGCACACTCTGCCCCATCGAGCACCCGGTCGCCATCGGTGTCGCGGTTGGTCGCCGACAGCGCCCCGCTCGCGTTACAGCCCGCCGTTTCGTTCACATCCAAAATGCCGTCGTTATCGTCGTCTGTGTCGCAGGCATCGCCGAAGGAGTCCGACATCGGCCACGTTCGATCGTCTTGCGACGAAGGCGGCGTCTGGTCGATGAAGTTCCGGTCGCTGTTGGCCTGGTCCGGGTTGAACACCGACACGCAGTTGTCCGTGCTGTCTGCCACGCCATCGCAATCCTGCTCCGGGCAGGGGGTTGGTGCCTGGTCGTTGTTCGTAATGGTGCAGGTGGCCGAGCCGCCACTTGCAAGCGTGACTGCCGTGCAGTTGCTGGTGGTAGTCGTGTAGCCAGCAATCGGCACACCGACTTCCGTCACGGTGTGCGCGACCCCGGGGGCGACGAGCACAGCGTTGCTGCAGTCTCCCTCAAAGGCACCCGCGGTTCCACCGTCGATCTGGAACGAGAAATCGGGGCATGTCTTGGTCCCGCCGTTGTCGTTCACCACGACCTTGGTGATGGTGAAGGTCGCGTCGCGGGGAACCAGCACGCAGTCAGACGGGTCGGAGTTGGGCTCCTGAGAAGGGTACGAGCAGACATTGAGGAGCGCGGCAGTGCCGCCGCCGAAGTCGGCAAGCTGAAGAGTGCAGCTTGCTTGTGCGTCGTTCGGGTAACTGTCCCCTGTAGGGAACGGGTCGAGGGCGACCAGAGTCACCGCAACGCAAACCGATGTGAACGTACCCGGAGCCTCTTGCGTTGGTCCGCTGCAGCGGTCGGCGCGGAGATCGGAACAGAGGTAAAGTCGCGTGTCAATGGACACGGCCGGATTGCCTTTTGTGGTGTGGCAGAGCGCGATGTTGGCAAGGCCGCCACCGTTAGAATCGAACAGCGCACAGGCGTTCAACATATTGTTGCCACTTGTGCCCAGTACGTCCCACTGCCACGTGACAGCCAAGGTGGCCGTCCCCTGGCCATCGATTGTGAGCCGCGTCAGGTCCGCTTGGCCCGGCACGTCGTTCGACCCGGCCTCGTCGACGAATGCAACCGGTGTGGCACCAGCGTCCGTAGACAGCATGCCCGTCGCGCCGAAGAGCATCGCTGCCATGACGAACAGTGCAGCCGCCCAGGGCAGGAGCCGTAATCCTCTCCGCCTGCCCTTCTGGTGCGGTGTGCCTGTCGTCGGGCGCGAGCCGCTCGTCTTGTTTGGCTTGAATCGACCTCCCACTTCGGGGTGCTCCTTTTTCAGGCGGGCAGTGTTGACCTGCCCGCGGTATTCATACCATGTGCAGAGTTAGAGTTTCCGCGTTGAGCAGAGGTTCGCCCGCCAAGACCTCGGGCGCCGGCGACCGGGGCGTCACCTCAGGAACCCTCTACGGCAACCTGCGGCGCTACCTCAAGGCTGCGGGGCTGCTGCTCGCTGGGGTGCACATCTTCCGCCACTCGGCGGCCAAGCTGCGGTGGGACGCTGGCGAGTCTATCGAGAATGTCAGCCGTTTCCTCGATCACTCGTCGTTTGCGGTCACGTCGATCTAGCGGCGGGCGTCGTAGGCCGTTGCTGGCGACCGATCCGAGGGCCAAACACACAACGGCCGGCCGACATCTGCCGAAAACGTGGGTGAACCCTTACTAAAAGGCGCGGGGCCAACGGGCGAACATCCTGCGATGAATACCCAACTACCGCACGACAAACGGTTCCGTACGCCACGGCATCCGGCCTTGAGGGGCCGACATGGCGCGATGGTCCAGGCGCTGGCCGTCGCGGCGATCGCCTTGCTGGCGAGCGTTGGGCCGCTTCGCGCAGCAGGCCCCTCGACGCTGCCGAGCAGCGTCCACCTGGAGCAGTGGGAGACGCAGCCCGACGGGGGGTGGATCACCGGAGCGCTCCAACAGAACAACTCCGACTACATGGAAGGAGAGGCCGTGCCGTTTCGGCTGGAGATCCCGTCGAAGATAGACGCCGGCGTGTACCAGTTCTCCGTCTGCCGCAACTACGAGGATGGCGCGCGCCGCGGCTACCTCTTCATAGCGGCCTACAACACCGATCGGCCCGCGACACCCGGCGGGACCATCGGCTCGTCGGTCGACGGATTCTCCGCCGTCAACGCCACGATCGACGCGGTCGCCGACAGCGGTGCACAGGGCGGCTGCAAGGCCGGCGACCGGGAAGTGGTCGTGACAATCACCAAACAGACGGGCGACGCGTATGTCCTCTGGGGTGGGCACCTGGCCGCGCCGCTGGACCCTGGCGTCGGGGCCGGCAATGGCGCCGCATCGTGGCCAGGCGCGAGCCTTCACATGAAGCTCTCAGAACCGTCTAAGGATCTCCCGATCAACACGTGCGAGCCCCAGACAACGCCCACCGCCGCCATCACAGCGACGTCGACTCTGCCGCCACACACAGCGACCGTCCTTGCGACCAGCACATCGACGGTAGCGCCGACGCACACCAATACGCCCGCGTCGTCGGTGACCGTCCCGCCGGCAACCGGTACGCCACCGGTCGCAACGACCGATACGCCCGTGCCGCCAACCGATACACCCGTGCCCCCAACCGATACCGATACACCCGTGCCGCCGACCAACACGCCCCTGCTGCCAACCAACACGCCCGCACCATCGGCGACCGTTCCGACCGCATCCGAAACTCCGGTCCCGCCCGGAACGGCGACAGCCACCGGCACCGTTTCCGCCATCGCGACGCTCACACCAATCCCGTCCACAAGCACGCCCGCACCGACCGAGACACCGGCCGCCGCGACGGCCGCCGCGCGCGCGGCGGCAACGGCCACTGCGATCTCAAGCGTCGCGGGCGAGTTGAGGCCGCGGCAGGTACCGAACACCGGCTGTGCGGTGCCCAGCAGCGACAGCGGCACGCCCTGGGCGCTGATCCTGATCGCGGCCCTCGGTGGCGCAGCCATCGCCACGGTCGTCGCGGGATTCGCCGTCAAGAAGTCACGCCCGTAACGTTCGCTACCATCGTCGTCACGGTTCGGTGCCGTAGCGGAAGTCAACGGGAGGTATCGGAGCGAACGAGCGCAAGCTCACAATCGTTGGGCGCCACCGCCCTTGTGAGTTCGACTCTCGCCTTGTACACCCGATGTGGGCTAACGCCGCCAGCCCCGGCGCGATCAGCCGGGGCTTCGTCCTGCCACGGGTTACACTCCCCACCATGACCGACGCTGGCTCGATCACTGATGTTCCCGGCATCCGCGTCGGCCACTGGACCGACCGCCGCGCCCTCACCGGCTGCACCGTCGTCCTTCCGGATGCGCCCGCGGTGGCCGGCGTCGATGTGCGGGGAGCCGCGCCCGGCACGCGCGAGACCGACCTGCTGCGCCCGGGCAACCTCGTACAGCAGGTGCATGGCATCGTCCTCGCGGGAGGCAGCGCCTACGGCCTCGAAGCCGCGTCTGGTGTCATGCGCCATCTCGCTGAGAAGGGCATCGGGTTCTCGTTTGGGCATGGTGTCGTGCCGATCGTCCCGGCGGCGATCCTCTTCGACCTCGGCGTCGGGCGGTACGACCGCTGGCCGGACATGGAGGCGGGCCGGAAGGCGGCCGCCGCCGCAAGACGCACCACCGCCGAGGGCAACATTGGCGCCGGCACCGGAGCGACGGTCGGCAAGTCGCTCGGCCCGGAGCGCGCGATGAAGGGCGGCATCGGCACGGCCAGTGAGTCGTCGGCGCATGGCCTGATCGCCGGCGCGCTGGCGGCCGTGAACGCGGCGGGCGATGTCATCGATCCGGACACCGCGCGCATCCTCGCCGGTGCTCGCCGCGACGATGGCACGATCGATGATGCGATCACGGTGCTGCGAGAAGGGCGCATCTGGCAGCCGGAATCGCCGTCGCAGAACACCGTGCTCGTCGTCGTGGCGACGAACGCCGCCCTGACGAAGGAGCAGGCGAATCGCCTCGCCGCCGTCTGCCACGACGGCATCGCCCGCAGCGTTCGCCCCGCCCACACGCAGAGTGACGGCGACATCGTCTTCACGCTGTCAACGGGGGAGCGCCCACTGGAAGGCCCCGACTACCGCACTATCGAAGCCATCGCCACCCGCGCCGTCGAGCGCGCGATCGTGCGCGGCGTAACGGAAGCGGCATCGCTGCCGGGATTGCCCGCGTATCGTGATCTCACGTCGGCAAAGAAGCGGTGAATGCGGTGACCGGCCGCACGCCGTAGGGACGAAGCTTTAGCTCCGTCCCACACAGGGCCGTCATGCGCAAAAGGCCTTGGAACAACCACCGAAGGGGCCGGCCTACGACTCGCTGATCTCGATCGACTCAATCCGCACACCCGGTGGCGGATCCTGCATCGTCTGCGGATCCCGCGCCTCAAAAGTCATTAGGATGTCCAGCCCCGAGGTGACCTTGCCGAAGGCCGTGAACTTACCATCGAGCGTCGGCTCGTCCTGGAGCGTGAAGAAGAACTGGCTGCTGTTGTTCGGTGAGCCCGCGTCCGACTTCTTCGCCATCGCCAGCACCCCGGCGCTGAACGACACAGAGGTCGGCTCGTACGGAAGGTCGTAGCCCGCCCCGCCGTTGCCCGTGCCCGTGGGGTCGCCGGCCTGCGCGAAGTGCAGGGCCCCGTCAGCGTCAGCCACAACCCGCCAGAACGTCACCCCATCGTAGAAGCCGTCGTTGGCGAGAAAGACGAAGTTGTTGACCGCCTGCGGCGCCGCCGCCGGATCCAGCTCGATGGCGATGTCGCCCTTCTCGGTCTTGATCGTCGCCGTGTACTTCTTTGTCGTGTCGATGGTAAGCGGCGGCGCTGCAGAGTACTGCTTGATGGTCGCCGCCGCGCCGGATGTGGTCGTCGAGCCGGCCTCCGGTGTTTTGCGAATGACGCCGTCGCCGCGGACGCCGTTGGGGTCGGTGATGGACCTGCTGCTCCCGCTGAAGAACGTCGCCAGCAGCAAGCCACCGCCAATGGCGGCAACGCCGATCGCCGCGAACAACGGGTAGTTGGTGAAAATCCGGAAGGCGCCCTTCGGTTTGACGTGGGCGTAGTCTCCGGCCATCTCGCCGGGCAGATACACCTTCTGCCGCTTCTGCTTCTGGACGACCTGTTTCTTGCGTGCCATCTATCCCTCTTCCGTGTATATGTATCTGCAGTCAATATAGCATCGGCCCGTCAGCGACCAAAGCCGCCTCATCAAGTAAGACGGCCTTGGGCAGCCAGGGGTTCTCTGTCTGTGCCTATCATTCCACGCCCGCGCCACGCCCGCGCCGCACTCACTCTGCCGATCGTGTTTCTCGCCGGTTAGACGCCGGATCGAGAAGGCGCAGCGTCGAGAACACGGCCGCCCCCACGACGAGTGCCCCGAATCCCAGCACCAGCGCGCTCGGCTTCAGGAACCCAACCATGCTCACTACCGCCACGATGCCCAGCACCGCCAGAACGGGCACCCGGGCGATCGACACCGGCGACGAGAACGGACGGGTTGCATCCGGCAAGCGGAAACGCAAAGCGATCACCGACAGGTTCACCGAAAGGAACGTGCAGTACACCGAGAAGTTGGTGACCGCCGCCACCACGCCGATATCGCCTCGCGCCGCGAACGCCGTCGCCACCACAAACGCCACGATCGCCCCCACGTACGGCGAGTGACTGCGGCTCCCGACCTTCGCGAGCGGCAGCGGCAGTGCCCCCGAACGCGCCATGGCGTACAGCAGGCGCGAGGCCGCCGTGATCACCAGCAGCGTCGTGTTCGCCGTGGCGGCGAGCGCGATGAAGGACAGAATATCCGTCCCGCGGCCGCCCCAGTCGTGGTCGATCACCAGCGCCAGCGGCCGGTCCGACGCCGCCAGCACATCCGGATCGATCACGCTGATCGCGCTCAGCCCGACCAGCATGTACAGGGCCGTCGAGATCACCAGCGTCAGGATCAGCGCCCGCGGCACGACGGTCGAGGCGTCGTGCGTCTCTTCGGACAGCGTGGCGATGTCGTCGAAGCCGATGAAGGCGAAGAACACCAGCGCCGCGCCCGACATCACCCCCGTGATGCTCGCGCCCTCCAGCACCGGCCGTTCGCCGATGTGCGGCGCCCCGATGAAGATGACCATCGCCAGCCCGCCGATCTGCAGCGCCGCCAGCAGCACCGACAGCCAGATCGACCGCTGCACGCCGCTGATCACCACCAGCGTCAGCAGCGCGAGCAGCGCGATCGCCGCGATACGCACGTCGATGTCCACGAAATGTCGAAGGTACTGCGCGAACCCGATGGAGACCGCCGCCGCCGCCACGACGTAGGCGACCGCCATCATCCAGCCCGCCAGGAAGCCCGCCAGCGGATTGAACGCCCGCTTCGACCACTCGTACTCCACGCCGGCCGAGGGATACATCGCCGCCAACTCGCAGTAACTCATGGCCGTCAGCCCGCTCAGCACGGCGGCGACCGCGAACGAGAGCCACACCCCCGCCCCTGCCGCGCGCGCCCCCTCGCCGATGAGCACGTAGATCCCCGCCCCGATGACGATTCCGATCCCCGAGACCGTGACCTGCCAGAGGCGCAGCGATCGTTCCAGCTGTGGCGGACCGGCGGTCGTTCGAGTCACCCCGTCAGCGTATCGTGGCCGCGCGCGAGTGAGTGAGGCATCTGGCCAAAAAGTGGAGGCCGTTGGTCACAGGGTGCGGGCCCGGTTTGTGAGTCGTTCGCCCGTACCCGCGTCTTCCCGCCTCCCGCGTCTCGCTTCCCGCTTCCCGCATCGCTACACTAGGCTCACGCCCCCGTAGCTCAGTGGATAGAGCGCTAGCCTCCGAAGCTAGAAGCACAGGTTCGAGTCCTGTCGGGGGTACCACCCCTCAGTTCACAGTGGGCTTACGGCGTGCTCGCCGCCGTAGCTCAGTGGATAGAGGGCTAGCCTCCGAAGCTAGAAGTCGAAGATGCCGCGAACAGCGGTACAAGGTTCGAGTCCTGTCGGGGGTACCACCTCGCCAACATCCAACCGCTCGAAATATCTCTACGACGGAAATAGCCACGCACCAGGATTTAAGAAGCACTTACAGGCATTCGGCATTGCCGTGGCCCTCCGCGCGAAGCGCCCGTTCGATCCAACCGCGCTTGGGGACACCGCTCAACCCGGCCTCCGTACGGTACGTACGACAGGCAAAACCGTACTGTCCGTCATCCTGATACGACGGCTCGACATCCGCGCCATTCACCCGCACCGTGGGCGAACCCGGAAAGCGCATGGCTGCGGCCATCGCGTCACTGCGTACCTCGGTCAAGGTAATCACGGCCAGTATGCCGGTGGCCGCGATCGCTTGCTCGATCATCCTCTGTGTCCCCTCGTGGTTGGGGCATCCTTCAAACCACAACAGTTCAACAGATATGGTCTGCCTTGTGCGCTCGGGTTCCACTCGCTACTCCTGAACTATCTCTAGCGGCTCGTCGTAGACCGGGTCGCCGAGGGCGTCGAGCGCCGCCTTCAGCATCGCCGCGACCCCTTCCGCATCCAGTAACGTCTCGTCGATCGTGACGAGCAGACGCGGCGGGTCTTCGGAGGTGAAGCGCTCGACGGCCCGGATTCCCCCGCCCGTGGCGAACACCTCGATGGCCGATTCGCCACAGTAGCTGTCGTCGCAGCGCAGGCTCTTCGAGGAAAGCTCAACCCGACCCCCGCCAAGATCGTCGACGGAGAGAGTGTGGTCTCTCGCGACTCCCGTGGTGAGCCGGATCTTTGTCGGGGGCTCGCCAGTCGTCGTCCCCGTCGACGCCGCGGACACGTACTCGCGCATCAAGTCCTTGTCGATCTGTCCAACGTAGACCGCGCGGATGACGCCGTCTGCGTCGAGAAACAAGCTGGTCGGCATGCCGAACACGGCGTACGCGTCTGATATGACAAGCGTCGGGTCCATCGCCACGCGAAAAGCCGGCGCATCGAGGTCCTTGAGGAACCTGCTCGCGTCGGCAGATCCCTCGCCCGCGTTCACGGCAACCACGTTGAGGTGGTCGGCGCCGAGCTCTCCCTGAACCTCCTTGAAGTCGGGCAGCTCCGCCAGGCAGCTAGAACACCAGGTAGCCCAAAAGTTGATGATTGTGGGCCGTCCGCGAAGGTCGCTGAGACGCACGACCGAGCCGTCAGGCGCCTGGCCGATGAAGTTCCTGCCAAGCTCGCCTTTGCGCACGCCCACATCGTCGGTCACCCCCGGCGGTGTCTCTGTCAAGGTGGCGCGGGGTGTGTCGCCGATGCTGCGGTCTCCGATGAGCAGGTAGGCGCCAACGGCGACCGCCGCCAGTACCGGCGCCGCGATCAGCAGCCGCTTCCAGTTAACGAACGAGCGAATCGTTCCGGTCATATAATATTCCTCCGCTGCGGTCCGCCGCGTTCGTGGACGGCCCGAAGACCAAGCTCGATACCGCTGCCGAAGATCACTGCCCCAGGGACGAACCCCCACACGTCGCGGAAGTAGGTGGACGCAACCAGCGACGCGGCGATGAGCGAAGCTGACGCCAACATCGGGCGAGATGAGGCGAGCGCCGCGGCGATGACTGGTGCAGCCCAGATCAACGGGATCAGGATCCACGAACTTCGCGTGTAATCGAAACCGTCCTTCGTCATGCGCACCCACATGATTCCGGCCGCCAGCGCGGCTCCCGAGAGTGCCGAGATCCAACCAAGACGCAACCCGTTGCCGCTCACGCGTGCCTCCCTAGGAGTCTCGCCAGAAGGCTGGTCCTCGCTTCCCGGGGTTCCGCAGCTGAACCTGGAACGTGCGATTCGAGGAGGGCGGACAAGGCCGCGTCCGACCGATAGCCGCCAGTGCGCATGACCTCCGTGCCGTTTGCGAACAGGATCATCGCTGGAATGCTTCGAATGCCGTATCTGGACGCGATGGCTGGATTTCCATCGGTGTTCAATTTGAAGAACGACACACGCCCGGCGAAGGCTTTCGCCGTGCGCTCAACGACGGGTGCAACTGCCTTGCACGGGCCGCACCAATCAGCATAGAAGTCCACGAACACCTGCTCACTCTCGGCAAGCGCCTCGTCAAACGTGTCCTCGTAGAGTTCCTCGACCCGCTTGCTCATTGCGCCTCCTCTGGCTGCCATACGCGAGTCTCTGGCTTGAACACGGCCCAGGCGAACCAGAAGTGGTTGCCGTGTACGACCGGCTCGAGTTGCGTCTCTGAGAGCGGCCCGGCAATTGCCTGTCCGGCAATATTCCAGGTGCTGCCCGTCTCCACGTCACGGAAGCCATTCGTGCCGTGTTCGAAAGTAAGCGCCATGCCGTTTACTGTGCGCAGAAAGACCACACCCTGGCCGACGTCCTTCGACTCAGCGATGCTGGAGCGGTCTAGCGGAGAGGCAACGCCCGGGCGGTAGAACACGACGATCGGCACGTCCCCGATGGTGTCGTTCACCACCGGGTTATCGAGCAGGCGGCTGAACGGATAAGCAATGACTTCTGCTCCGCTTTCCACCGCCACAATGCGGTCGACCGCTTCGAGTCGCTCGTCCACGTCGCCCTCAAACAGGAACGGCTCGCTCCCGGGCGCGTCATATCCCGAATACGGGCTGCTTCCATAGCTTCGGCTAAAGCCTGTCTCGCGGGAGAGGACGAGGCCCTCCGGGTAGGCGCTCCGGAACTCGCTAAAGGCGATAGTCGATGCTGGGACCGTATCGAGAACCGTGCCACTGTATGCACCAACGAGCGCTTCGCCGGTGATCTGCTGCCACCACGATTCCGTCTGGCGGTCGAACATGACGAGGTCGCTGTTACGCAGGAATCCGGAGACTCCAAAGTCCAACACGGTCTCGCCGGCCGTTCGCTCGAACACGACGGACGAGTTGCAGAGCGGGCAGTACGTCACGGCGATGGGTCGTCCTGCGATCGTATCGTTGACGATCTCGTGCCAGATCAGAATCTGCAAAGGGTACGCCCGGGCTTCGTCGCCGACTTCAAGGGCGAGAACGGGATCGACATCGGCTAGAAAGTCAGCGTCATCAACGCCGATAAATTGGGGCTCGTCGATTGCGGGGATGCCGTCCTTCCCGGGTCCGCCACTGCGAAACTCGCCCGCCGCCACGGAAGCTCGCGTGAAGTCCGTCGTCCAGTCTGGGGCCAGCGACCGGAACGCCGAAACGTCGGGGCGGGCGGGAGTGGCCGCGCCGGCCACTACGGTCGCGGTAGCTGTGGCCCCGGTGCCTGCCTCATCATCACCGCAGGCGACGACCAGCGCTCCCAGCACGATCATGACGGAGATGCCCCACCGATTTCGCATTTGCGGCCACATTCCTAGCCTCCCGACATCGCCGCGACGCGTGTTTCATCGAGAAGCTGCTTCATTTCGTCGTAATCCATGCCGCCGTGTTTGACGACGCGCACGATGCCGTTAGCGTCAATGAAAAAGCTGTGAGGTAGTCCGGCCGGCAGCTTGTAGGCGTTGGTCACGTCTTCGTCGGTATCGAGCACAAACTCCAGCGCCGTGAGACTCCGTGCATCGGACCACGAGCGCGCCTGGCCTTTGCCTTCGGCTTGGTTCACCGCGAGTACAACGAAGTCGTCCGGGTTCTCCTCGGCGAGGCGCTGCATGTCGGGCATCTCCGCCTCGCAGGTGGTGCACCACGTCGCCCAGAAATTAAGGAGGACGGTTTTGCCCTCGTAGTCGGACAGACGAACCGCCTTGCCTTCGTAATCGGCGAGGACGAAGTTGGGGGCGGGCCGGCGCTCGCGCGGAGCCGCGCCCTCGATCTTGATGACGCCGGTCTCGACTTTGCTTCCGTCGGCCTCGGTTGCGGTGGGAGTAGAGAACGGATCGGCGAAGTACAGCACGAGCGCGGCGACCACCGCGAGCGACCCGGCGAACCAGAGCCATCCCTGGTGGCGGCGAACCTGACGCCTCAGGCGCGATCGCAAGCTCGGCGGGGCCTTGCTCGACTTCTTCTTACGCGATTCTGCCATGACGTCCTCCTGCGGGCCTACCCGACCATTCTCGAAGGGATGCCTCGCCAGTTCTGTGACGGCGATCACAGAACACTGGGGGATTCGCGGCGAAACTGACACCATGACCATGCTGCAGGTATACGTCTCCTCCGGTTGCGAGAACTGTCGGCGGGCGCGCGAGATCAGCGCGTCGCTCTCTCGCGCGTACCCTGGTATCGCCGTCCAGCTCATTGACGTCGACAGCATCGGTGCAGGGTCCCTGCCGGACGAGGTCATTGCGGTTCCTACATACGTTCTCGACGGCGTCGTCGTTTCGCTCGGCAACCCGAATCTCGTCTCCCTGAGGGAGAAGCTCGCGGCCGTGGCGCTGGCGAAAGGCTGATACCATGCCGACCATGAGGCTCCTCAACCGTCTCGGTCGCCGTCCCCGCTCCCAACCAACAATGGCCGCGCCGGGCACGAAGATCGGCTACCTGACCTCGAACGACCTCTTCCGCGGCCTCGATGATGACGACATGCGCGAAATTGACCGCATGACGACGATGACGACCTGCAAGGCCGGCCGTGTCTTTTACACCCCCGCCGAATCAGGAGAAGTCTTGTTCATCTTGAAGCGGGGTAGCGTACAGCTCTACCGCATTTCGGTGGACGGCAAGCGGCTCGTCGTCGGCACGCTGGGTGAAGGCGCGGTGTTCGGCGAAATGGGACTCATCGGCCAGGGCATGTACGACACGTTTGCCGAGGCGTCTGTGGACTGCACGCTGTGCGTGATGTCGCGCACCGACGTCGAATCGCTGATTGCGACGAAGCCCGGATTCGCCATCGCCATGATGGAGACGCTGGGGCGGCGGCTCCACGATGTCGAGGCAACCTTCGAACAGTTCGCCTTCCGGAACGTGCATTCCCGGGTCGCCTCGCTGCTGCTGTCCGTCACCGACCCCGAAGGAAACGTGGTCGGTCTCTCGCATCAGGACCTGGCCGAGAGAGTTGGCACGCATCGGGAGACAGTCACGCGTGCGCTCAACGAGTTCCGCGCGGCCGGTGCGATCGAGCTCGGGCGGGCGCGCATCAAGGTCCTCGATCGTGGCCAACTGGTTGCCGCCAGCGAGGCGGAATAACGACCCGCTAGATCTGGCTGAAGCCGAAGAAGTCGAAGTACTGGTTGAAGACGGTCAGACGATCCGAGAAGACGAGGATGCCCACCAGCGCGACCATCGCGCCCGTGACTATCTCCAAAACCGGCAACGCGCCGCGGATGCGCCTCAGGAACGCGGTCACCGGCACAAACGCGAACGCCGTGATGAGAAACGGGAGGCCCAACCCCAGCGAGTAGACGAACAGCAGATAACCCCCGCGCGCTACGGTGTTGGACGTAGCCGCGAGCGTCAGGATCGCTCCCAGTACCGGCCCGATGCATGGCGTCCAGCCGATCGAGAACGCTGATCCAACTCCGAAGGACTTCGCGTACGTGCCAGCCCGGCTCCAGCCCATCGTCGCCACGGCGGTGTCGGAGGAAGCGGCGATGGGCGCCGTCGAGGTTTGCAGGGCATAGGTGCGATAGAGCCAGGGGATCCGTATGACGCCGATCAGGTTGAGCCCCATCACGATTAGAAAGAGGCCGGCGATGCGCTCAAAGGTTGGCAGGTTGTCGCGGATCACGTAGCCGAACAACCCGACGGACACGCCAAGCAACGTGAAGACGGCGGTGAAGCCCATCACGAAGCTCGCCGCGTTCGCGATCGTCTCGCGCCGGTGTTCGGACCCTTCGATGTGCCCGGTCGTTCCCGTGAGGTGGGCAAGATACGCGGGCACGAGGGGCAGCACGCACGGTGACAGGAACGACAGCACGCCCGCGAGAAAGGCGAACGCAAACGCCCACGGGCCGTCCAGGAATCCTACCCAAGTCTCCGTTGCCATGCCCGTATCATCGATCCGGACAGACGCTTGCTTCAGTGATGATGATCACCATCCGCGGGCGCAGTTGTGCGACGCGCCGACGAAGCGCGAGCTGCGGCTGTGCTCGTCCGCAGGCATGAAGATCTAACCATGCCTTGACCCGGGAGCAGACATCGCGAGCAATGCAATGGCAGCCTCCAGATTACCGCGATGTTGTGGGCGGCGTAGCCGTCTTAGCACGCGAAGGATGGCCCTCTTCGTGTCACACCTCACTTGCTTCGATGCTAGGACATCCGCTGCGACGTGAATGTAACGCGGATCACGTTGCGCAGTAGTCAAGAACGATGTGACGCCGATCACAGTCAGCGATGCCCGCCGTAGCCTAACCTCAAATCGAATGGAGGTACCGATGGCAGGCCAGCGGCGACGACAGCAGCAACAGCAACAACAGGCGAGACGAAAAAGATCCTACGTCCCCCTCGGGGCTGCGGCGGCCGCTACGATCAAGCCTAAGGGCGCCTTTCGTCTCTTCAGCAACTACCGCCTGTTCGCGATCGTGGGCGCCGTCGCGCTGGTTGGCGGGTACGGGTTGTCGTTCGCGTCCGGTGGCAGCGTCAACGCTCACGGGACCAGCAGCGGCGGAAATAGCGTTCGCGGCGACGGCGTGCGCCGTGAGTCGACCGCTGCTTCCGGCGATGCATCGTCAGCCCCGGCGCGCATCGTGAGGCAGTACGCCGCGCCCCCCCCGGCCACCATCGACCAGACTCGACGTTATCTGGCGGTCTTCGAGACCGACAAGGGGACCATCCAGGTTGAGTTGCTCCCGCAGGAGTCGCCACAGGCCGTCAACAACTTCATCTTTCTTGCACGCGACGGCTTCTACGATGGTCTCTCGTTCCATCGCGTCATCCCCGGGTTCGTCGCCCAGGCTGGTGACCCGACGGGCACCGGTCTGGGGGGACCCGGATACGACCTCCCGTTCGAGCCCTCATCCGTGCCATTCGAGCCAGGTGTGTTGGCCGTAGCGAAACCCTCGGAAGCCGCCACACCCAACAACGGGAGCCAGTTCTTCTTCGCTCTCGGCCGCCAGCCGACGCTGGATGGGAAGTCGACCGTCATCGGCCGCGTGATCCAGGGCAGGGAAGTGCTCGATCTGCTGGCACCGCGCGAGCCCCAAGCAACCCGGAACGCGCCCTCAGGTGACATCATCAGGTCGATCGTAGTCATCGAGTCCTGATTCCACGTGTAGCCCGGGACGCCGGGGCAACACGCGGAGCGTCGACCGAAGATCTCGTCCAGCGCCTCGGTAAACTCCTTGTCAAATGGATGGATCAATCGAACAGACAAAAGAGACGAACTGCCGCCGCTGCGGGTCGAAACTGAGCGGGCGCCTGGCGTTCACGCTGGGCGGCGAGGTCGCTGCGCGCGATGCGCGCTCACTTATCGCCCACTACTTCGACGATCGCTCTACACCGCGGTCGTCGTAGGCACGATTCTCGTGCTGATCAATCAGGGCAACGTGCTTGTCGGCGGCAGCCTGCCGCCGGAATTGCTCTGGAAATTGCCACTGACCTACGTCGTGCCGTTCTGTGTGACAACGTGGGGAGCGCTCATCAATAGCCGCGTATCAAAC
>CXWL01001482.1_pt1 | contig 46470 bp, 48 predicted proteins | sample 590931 | NCBI WGS metagenome assembly CXWL01 (sample SAMEA3498368, study PRJEB10139) | groundwater metagenome | biome: water well; material: biofilm material | place: Germany | collected 2015-04-27 | reverse complement strand
GAGGGACAACCTGGGGGGTGGAACGACGGATGACCTCGACTACATGCACGCGCGCTATGGTTCTCCCATGACCGGGCGGTTCTTGAGCGTGGACCCGGTGCTGGGAGATCCAAGCGACCCTCAGAGCTGGAACCGGTACGCGTATGTGGTAGGGAACCCGATGCGGTACACCGATCCGCTCGGGCTGGCGGTCAACTGTGTCGCCAATCAGGGTGGGCAGGACGGAAGGCCGCGGTGCATAAACAACGAACCCGAGGTGGTGATCGGGGAGGCTCTTGACGATCCGCTCCATCCCGATGGTTACAAGGCCGAGAACCAGCGCTTCGGCCTTCAGCCCGAGATCGATATCGCCAACCACTTCTACCAAAGCAATTTCGATCGCTACGCCGTCGAAGGGCGCTACGGGCTTGCCTACCTGAACTTCTTCGTGAACACCGTCTTCGTACCGGAAGACAACACCGATCTGGCGTTGGCGGTGGTGCCGATTCCGGTGGGGAAGATCGCGAAGATCGCTCGGCTTGCGAACAAGACAAGGAGCTTGACAGGAAGGCCAGCAAATACCGCCCTCAGGAAGCTAGCCACACTAGCAGGACTAGAGATACGCGCAGGCGGAGGTCACCTAAATGTCGTGACCAAAGCAGGAGAAGTGGTCAACCAGATACCGCATAGTCCGAGCTCTGGCATGACCAAGGAGCTCGTTCGATTCTTCGAAGATTACGCGGGGATAACGCGATGAACTCCCAGTGCCGAATGCTCATGCTTGGCCTCTCGAGATCTGACGGAGAACCGGTGTCCTCTGCGAAAGCGAGTGAGGCGCTGCTCAGGGTCACCGCATTCTGCGAAGAGGTGGGCTTGCAGGTTGGGGGTGGGTACCGAAGTACTCATGAGGGCGAGTCCCCGGAGAATTCTCAGGAGAGGAGAATTGCTGCCTCCAGGACGTTCCTGGGGCTCTCCTTGTTGGATAGAATTGAGAAAGTAAAAGAAGACAACCCGGCTCGTCCTGCGGAATCCACTGAATGGCTTTTCGAACTTGCGGTCGAGAAGTGCGGCGGCAAGCTCGAAGCGAGCACGGAAGAGGTTGAACGCGTTCTCGGAAGAATGCGGGAGTGGGCCAGTACACAGGGCCTCCAACTCCGTGGAGTGATACAGGCGCAACTTGAGGATTCGGACCTCGAAGCAGCGCACTCTGGTTGGCTTCTCGACTTGGCGACAGAACTCGACCGTCGAGCGCAAACAGACAAACGCACAAAGCGCCGAACAGACGATTAGCTAACTCGGCGTCTCCTTCTGGCATCGGATGCTCTGTGGCATTGTCCAATTCATGGAGCCAGGCGGCCGTCGTCTCGACTTCACCAGTGCCTCAGCGAGGCGATCAAGCTCGCAGCCTTCGAAGGGCTTGCCTGAGGATAGTCCGATAGCGGCGAACCCAGTACCACCGAGTGCAAGAGGGCGAGACGCTCGGCGCAGGCTTGAGCTCTCACTCTTCCCGGAGCACCTCGGCCGGGTCGATTCGTCCGAAGCGCCGGGCTGGCAGGTAGGCCGCCAGGGCTGCGAGGGCGCAGGTGATCGCGGCGGCCCCAAGCAAGGAAGCGGGTTCGACTCTCAGATCGTCCACGAGCTCGGGTCCCCAGACCCGGACCAGGATGGCCGCCGCGACGACCCCGAGCAGTGCGCCGAGCGCTGCGACTCTCAGGCCCCTGGACACGACACCTTGGGTCAGAAGGTGAGGTGAGGCGCCCAGGGCCACTCGGATGGCGCTTTCTCGCTGACGCTCGAGCACCCCGCGCGCGGTGACCGCGTAGAGACCCGCGAATGCGAGCGCCAGGGCCACCCAGCCGAAGGCCCCGAACACCGCGACGCCGAGCTTCCAAGGGCGATACTGCGGATCGACCTTGTCCCGCAGAAGCCGAACATCTACCGCGGGCATGTCGGGGTGGACGGCCTGAGTCTCGCGACGGACGGTACCGAGCAGCGCCTCGGGGCGGCCTTTCGCCCTCACAAGCAAGGCACGAGGGCCATAGAAGTCCCCCTTCGTTCCGAGGGGCACGTAGACCTGGAAGGCCGGTGCCTCTCGAACGGACTGCCTGCGGCTGTCGGCGACGACCCCGACGATCGTCGCACAAGGATCGGTAGGCTCCCCGAGAACCAGGCACTTGTCGAGCGGGGAGGCCCCGGCGAAGCCTAGGCGTGCAAGCGTTTCGTTGATGATCACGACCGGGCCACTGTCTTCGCGATCCCGCTCGTCGAAGAACCGACCGGCTCGCAGCGAGAGTCCCATGGTCCGGAAGTACCCCGGCGAGACGGCGTTCCAAAACGGGCCGCCACCCGGCAGCTCGGGCAAGGCCTCCCGACCTGGAAGGAGCACGTCCGACGTGACGACGCCCTCGAAAGGAACCAGGCCGACCAGGGCCGTCTCGCTGACTTCGGGAAGGCCGCGCAGCCGACTCTCCATCTCCCGCAGTAGGGCTGCTCCGCGCTCCCGCGAGAGGCCCACGCGCCGAAACTCCGCGCTGGCGACGAGCACGGAATCGATCTTCAAGCCGAGGTCCTCGCGCTCTACTCGCCCCAGACTCGCGGAGAAGGTCGCCGCCAAGGCAACGAGCAACGTTGCCGTCGCGACCTGGACGACTGGCAAAGCGAACCGCAGCCGGTGGGGAGATCGAGTGGCGGTGGACTGCGTTCTTTGCAGCGTGCGTGAAAGGTCCAGCCGGCGGCTCCAACGGAAAGGCAGGATCGAACAGGCAGCGAGAGTCACGAGGGCGCCACAGAGCGTCATCAGAGTCGTCCGACTGGCCGATCCGTCGGTGCCGTGAGCGACCAGCGGAAGAAGTCGCTCGACGCTCGGGTCAGCCAGGTACTGGACCCCGATCCCGACGCCGAGGCCCAGCGCGGTCGCGAGCCCAAGCTCGACGAGGGCACCGAGCCAAAGATGCCGCGCGGGTGCGCCCAGAGCGCTGCGAACCGCCAAATCGCGCTCGCGATCGAGCGTCCGAACAATCAGCCAATGAGCCCCATTGACGAGTGCGGCCAGGAGAAGAGCGAGCGAGAGCGCTGCGATGCCGTTGGCGATGCGAGCTTCCGCGGGGGGCGACGGCGCTCTCCCCGCCGGCAGCGCGGTAAGGGCAATCGCCGGCTCGGTCGCCCAGAAGCCCGGCACCTCCGCGGCTCGATGGCGGGAGATCGCTGTGAGCGCCTCCTGGGCGGGCAGTACCCCGGCCTCGTCCGCCAAGCGCACCACCAGATTCAGGTATTTACGCTGGGGATCCGTCCTGGCGCTCACTCCCCAGAGACGATCGAGAACGGAGAATGGCAGCCAGAGATCGACGGGCTTCGGATCGAGGCCGCGATACCCCGGGGGAAGAACGGCCCTCACGACCAGCGGTCGGCCATCGATCGAAACCGCCGACCCGAGGATGTCCGGTCGGCCCCCGAAATGAGATCGCCAAAAGGCATCCGAAAGGTAGAGGGAATCCTCGCTGGGCTCGCGGTCATCGAGAAGTCCTCGGCTCGGCTTCAGGCCAAGGACCGAAAAGTACCGCGGGCCGACAACCGTGGCCGAAGCGCGCACCGCTTCAAGTCCGGAGCCCACCGACACCGAGGTTGTGACCCAGGCGGCGGTACCGGAAACGACACTCGGAGGAGCTCGAGAGAAGGCCTCGAAGTCGGGGTAACTGAAGCTCCTCCCCCATTCGTGGGGTCCACTGTCCAGCTGCCGGCCAAAAACTCGCAGCAACTGGTTGGGTTCTCGCAATCCGGGAGGACTGGCCCAGAACAGCCCCTCGAGCAACCGGGCAGCGAAGACGTAGCTGCCGAGTCCGAGCGCTAGGGACAGGATGGCCACGGTGGTGGTGAGACGGTCGGCAAATAGCCTGCGGCAGCCGTACCTAATTTCTCGCAGAAAATCGAACATCTGTGGTAAAAGATACCACGATGTACGGCAAGGCGAAGTCGCCTGCAGGCGAAGAAGTCCGCGGTGGAGGCGAGAGGCGCCGGCAAGAGTGGCTAAAGACTGGCGTCTACGTTGTAGCAGGACTGTCGATCTTCGCTCTTGGTCTTTGGAGGTCCTTCGAAGTTCGGGACCCGGTCGTTCACGCGGGCGAACGACTTCCCCCCTTCGAGCTGCCGCTAGAAACGGGACGTCGTCTGAGAGTTGAGCCGGGTCGCTGGACCTGGATCTTCGCGGGTTCGGACAGCATCCTCCCGACTGTCGAGCAAGCCGCGCGCTGGTCTCCGACCTCCACGACTAGCCCGCGTGTCCTGTTGCTCAGACAGAACCCGGCACCGGGCTCAAAGACGGAAGCCGGAATCGATGCCGGTCTCCTTTCGGCCCTACCCCAGGAGATTCGCGCGCGCCTCGGCGTCGCCGACGGAGGCCGCCGCATTCTTCTCGTTGACCCAAAGCTCGAGGTGATCTTCGCCTCACGCCTTCTTCGAGTGGCGGATGTCGACGCCCTTTACCGGCGATACCTAGGGCTTGCCGATGAAATACCCCGAGAGGTTCGGCTCACGGACTTCAAGAGCGAATCTGGCTCAGCGCTCGCGGTCCCCGCTCAGTGGTTCGTGTTCCATCAGGGCTGCTCCGAGTGCTCCTTGAGCCAGACCTTCGAGGCGCTGAGGGAGCGATGGCCTCAGATCGCCGAGAGTTGTTCCCCGCCACACCCTCCGTGTTCCCTCGTAGTCGATCCCCGAAGTGACATTGCAGGCATTCGATCGCTGCTGGATCAAGCCGGAATCTCGGTGCCCGTGACTTCGGTCGCGAGGCTGGATCGCCTATTCGGTCTGGAAGACAGGTGGCTTTCCGAGGCCCTTGTCGTCAGATGGAACGAGCGAGGTCGCGTCGTGGACCGAAGGACGCTTCGTTCGCTGCTGGAGAGGATGAGCAAACCAGGGGAACACTCCGTCACCGCCGTGATCGAGGGCGTCGAGGTGGACCTACCGGAGCCCATCCTGACTGCCGGGAAGCGCGTCGCGGACCTGAGCTTTCTCCGAGGAAAAGGGACCGTCGGGCTTCTCGACGGCGACGAGCACCTTCTCCGGTTCCTGGAAGACGGGGAGACTCGCCGCGAACTTGGGGGAATCGGCGTTCGTCCGGGGGATCTGTTCTATCCCGAGGCGTTCGACTGGCTGCCCGAGGGCGGAGTGGCAGTTCATGATGCGGGGAACGGCCGGATTGAGCTATTCGACCGGGCCGGCCGCCTGACCCGGGAATTCTGGCCATCGACAAGACCGGTGGGCCTCTCTGTGACCGCCGACGGAAGCATCTTCCTTGGCGAGCCGGCAAACGGCCAGCTGGTCACGCGGTACGACTCGCGAGGGCGACGACAAACATCCTTCGGCGCTCTCCTCTATGCTTCGAGCGAGCTCGAACGCCTCAGCACGAATCGCGTCCTCCTCGCTCGAGGAGAGGACGGGGAGCTCTGGTTGGCCTTCCTGCATCACCTCCGGGTCCGGCGGTATTCGGAGGAGGGCGCACTTCTCGCGGAGATTGACCTCGGCCCAATGCTCGGACAACGGGGCGTTGGTCTTTCCGCGGGCCTGCCCGAAATCAACATCGATGGTGTCCAGTTGCCGGTAAAAATTCAAGACATTTCCTTCGCTGGAAAGTGTTGCGGTCAGACCGCCTCCGGCTCACTCTGGCTCCTTCTGGGTGACAACACCATCGTAGAACTCACTTCTGGCGAGGGCATCGGATTCCTCGGCCGCCTTCGAGGTGGTGTGAGTTGGGGCCAGATTGCCGCTCGCACGTTTCCCCGGCCCGGCCTCGCTGTCGCGGAGTTTCGTGGCCGGAGGGTTCTGGAGTTCGATTTGGATTGGCTGCAACAACGGCTTCTAGGAGCCGAGAAAGGAGAACGTCGATGAAGTGGATTCGATCCTTGGCGGCTGCCTTCGCACTGGCCGGCCTATGGATGCTGGCTGCTCCGCTGACGGCGGACGCGGGCACCTGCAAGGCTGACAGTGGAGCTTCCTGCACCTGTACGGGCCGATGCTGGGCCGATGCGCTGCTTTGTGGCTGCGGAAGCCCCCCACCCTGACACCACCAGAAAGGAAGAAACAGAAAATGCACACCTGGTTGCGTGTAACCGCGCTGATCATCGGCCTCTCGGGTGTTGGCCTCGCTGTGGCCGAGGCCAACCGGTGCCATTCGGCGGACGGCTTCAGTCATTGCTTCTGCAAAGGCGATTGTTGGGCCAGCGCCGATGGCTGCGGCTGTGGCGCTCCCCCTGCATGAGATCTTGAGCGAGGGCGTCGCGAAAGTTTCGCCCGCCCTCGCCTTACCTCCCCACTNNCCCGCCCCAAGACCCCCAACGCTTTCTCCCCGAGATCCAGCGTGAAGACCCGGCAGCCATCCGGACTCACGAGGTAGTAGTCCCGCTTCGGTGTGGCCGTGGCGAGGATCTCGATCTGGCGCTCGTTCAGGCCGAAGGCGCGGTAGGCGTCGGCGACGGCGGGCTCTCGAGCGGCGGGGTTGGGCAGGTAGATTCGGGTCGGGGCGTTCTCGAGGAGGACGTTGCGCAGGCTGGACTCGAGGAAGGTGGTCAGGTTCTGGGCGACGAAGACGACGCCGGTGTACTTCTTGCGCAGCTCGAGGACCCAAGCCTGGAAGCGCTCGGCGAAGAGGGTGTCGTGCAAGTAGCCGGCGACTTCTTCGACGGCGAGAAGCGTCGGCCGGCCGTCGAGGCGGCGCTCGATCTCGGCGAAGAGGTGGATGACGAGCGGGGCGACGACGCGGCGCTTGAGCGGGAGGACCTGTTCCATCTCGAAGACCTGGAAGCGGCTTGCCCGAATGGGCGAGCGCTCGGCGTCGAACAGCTCGGCGTAGGCCCCGCCGATCGTATAGGGCTCGAGGGCGCGGCGCAGGTCGCGGTCTTGGATCTTGACGGCGAGGTTGGTGAGAGTGCGGGTGTCGGACTCGACGAGATGGCGGAGGGCCTTGGCGAGGGAAGCCCGTTCGGCGGGTCCGACTTCTTGGCCGGCTGCGGCGAGGAGATCGTGAAGCCAGTCGTGGGCACGTTGGAAGTCTCGCGGATCGTCGAGGTGGGCGAGCGGCGCGAAGTGCGCGCCGGCCTCGCCGCCGATCGCGAGGTCGTAGTGCTCCCCGCCGGCGGCCTGAACGAGGGCTTGCTGGGAGCGGCCCTTGTCGAAGCTGAAGACCTGGGCGTCCTGATAGCGGAACCACTGGGCGAGGAGCAAATTCAGGAGAACGGACTTGCCCGAGCCGGTCGGCCCGACGATCAGCGTGTGCATGACGTCCTGGGCGGCGAGGTTGAGGGCGAAGGGCGTCGAGCCGGTTGTCGAGACGACCACGTGCGGGGGGTGCTGACGAAGCCGCGGGTGCGGGTGGCACTCGGGGCCGGCCCAGACGGAGGTGACCGGCGCGAGGCCGACCAGGGCACGTAGGGAAACGATCGGCCGGCGGACGTTCGAGCGGCCGTCGCCGGGGAGGCTGCCGAGGTACGCCTCGAGCGCGTTGACGTCCTCGATCCATGCACCGAAGCCGCGGTTCCGCAGCTCCTTGAGGATCACTCCGGCACGTTGGAGGGCCACGGCGCGGTCCTCGCCAGCCACGGTGATCACCGGAGTCAGCTGGCCGAAGGGCATCTGCTCGCGCTCGAGGACGAACAGCGCGTCGTCGGCGTCCTGGGCGAGGGCCGGCGCCAGGCGGTCGCCGAAGGTCGGCTTCTGGGTGACGCCGCCCGTCAGCATGGCGAAGACGTCCTTGAGCCGGATTCCCGCCGTGGCCCAGCGCGACCGGGCGCGCTCGATGGCCTTGCGGCCCGATGCGGGGTCGAAGGGCAGGAACCGGAAGGTGGCGCGGAGCGGAAAGCCAAGCTCGTGGAGAAAGTCGAAGGTGCCGGGCGAAACGGATTCCGGAAAGCCAGCGATGGCGATCGGCACCAGGTGGGTCTCGGAGAAGCGCAGCTCGGTGCCGGCGTGGAGGTCGCCTGCCGCGAGCAGGGCCTCGAGCGAGACAGCGTGGTGCGTGGGGACGTTGATCCGGTGCAGCCGGCCGGTCAGGCATCGATAGAAAACGTTGGCGGCCTCGCGCGTGTCGAGCCGCTCGAGGCGCAGGACGGCGCCGAGCACGGAGGTGACTTCCCCGACGAGCGTCGCGAAGTCCTCGAGCGCCGTCGCCTCGTCGAGGGCGCCGGGGTGCCACGTGAAGGTGACCACCTGCTCGGAGCGGTAGTGCTCGCCCACCCGCTCCCAGGCGGTGCGGCGCTCGTCGTCCAGTTCGCGGGTGAAGGGGTCCGGGAAGGCGCCGGGGCCGGGGTACTTCGAGGCGGGAACGCGGAAGAGGTCGAAGAGCACGATCCAGCCATCGCCCAGCGGCCGGAGCGCGCGGACGAGGGCATTCGAGAGCCCCTCAAGCTCGGTCGGCGTGGCGGAAGCGAGGTCCGGCCCGCGGAAGCGGCTGAAGGAAGTCAGGGCGCCGTCGACGTTGCGCAACACGCCGTCGGCGGCGAAGCGGTCCCAGGGAAGCAGGTCGAAGAGCGCCTTCTCGGCGCGGCGGGCGAGCATGACGTCAGAAGGTGGGTGGCGCGTTCGGCCTGAGGTCGCCGAAGCGGGCACGGGCCAGGTAGGTGCCGACGCGCTGCACGTGCCGGCGGAAGACGGCGAAGGCCTGCGGGTCCCGCCGATTCCAGCGCCGCAGACGCGGGAAGCCTAGGAGCACGATCCCGGCGGCGAGCGCTGGCGTCGTGAGGTTCAGCCGGAAGGCGAAGAGGAGCGCGAGCACGATCGCCACGAGGAGGATGAGCGGCTCGCGCTCGATGCCGGAGACGAGCACGGGCCGCACGAGCGAGGGGTAGAGCTTCGTCGGCATCACATCACCGTCGCCGTGACGCCGAGGGCGGAGAGCAGCGTCCCGAGCGCGACGACGATGCCCATGGCGACGACGCCCTTGAGCATGCGGAAGACGCCGCGGTTGTCGTCCGAGAAGGCCCAGTACAGGGCGCCGACCGCGATCGCGATCAGCAGGATCGCGGTGGCCGTGGGCCCCGTGATGTTCGCCTTGAGCACGTCGAGCACGTTGTTCCACGGCAGGTTGCCGGTCGTCGTGCCCGCGTGGGCGAGTGGCGCGGCGAAGCTGGCGGCCAGGAGGTAGAAGCGGCGCATGGAGTCCTCCAATCAGGGTTCAGGGAGCGGTCAGAGTGCGGCGGTGAAAGAGGGTGCGGCCCGCCGGTTGGCCCGGCTGAGCGCCCTTATCTGAATAGTGATCCGGCTCGAAGATCGTCTCGACGAAACGCAGGTGGCCAGCGCGCTGCACGTGCACGACCCGATCGACGGCCGAGACCACCCGCGAGAACGGCATGGCGACGCCGGACTCGGTCACCAGGTCGTGGAGCCGGTGAAGCGCGTCCGGCGCGGAGTTCGCGTGAAGGGTGCAGACGCTGCCCGGGTGGCCGGTGTTCGAGGCGCGCACGTAATCGACCGCTTCCGCTCCGCGCAGCTCGCCGAGGATGATCCGGTCCGGGTTCAGTCGCAGAGCCGCCCGGACGAGCCGGGTCATGGTGATCCCGCCCGCCTCGGAAGTGAGCAACCGGTTGACGTTCGAGGCTGTCGGCAGCATCAACTCCCGCGCGCCCTCCTCCACGATCACCAGCCGTTCGGCCGGCGACGCCTCGAGCAGAAAGTTGAGCAGCGCCGACGCCAGCACTGTTTTGCCCGAGCTGGTGCCGCCCGAGATCAGGATCGTCTTGCGGTCCAGCACCGCCCGCTCGAGCAGCCCCCGCGCCGCCCCCGCCACCGAGCCGGAAGCCTCCAACTGCTCGAGCCCCAAGATCCGCGTCGGCGGCCGACGAAGGCACAAGATCGGCGCCGCCGAAACCGGCGGCAAGATCGCCTCCACCCGCATCCGCCCACCACCGACCGGGATCGGCAACGAAGCCTCGAGAATCGGGCTCTCCTCGTGAACGACCTGGCCGTGAAGCCCGGCGATCGTCCCGATCAACCCCTCGAGCACCACCGACGACACCCGCCGCCCGCACCACCGAGAGCCCTCGAAGCCCGACGCGAAGACGGAGCCGTCCTCGTTGACCACCAGGTCGGTCAGGGATTCATCGGCAAGCAGGTCGAAGAGGCCTGCCCGGCGGATCTCCTCCTCGAGCGTCCGAAGGTGGATCGGGGCGAGGCGGTTGGGGGTGGAAGGAGGCGAAAAGAGGGGCGAATGTACGGGTGCAGCATCGCTCATGCTGCCGACGGATAAACCAGGTTCGGCGGGGCGTCAAATCCGGTGTATCAGGGTGGCGCACCGTGGGCCATGGGCGGGGGCGGCGGGAAAAGCAAGTGCTCGTCAGGTTCGGTACTGCTGCCTACGTTCCTCATCAGCCGCAGCACACAGCGCCGTTCGGTACCTGCTGATGTTAGATCGCTTCAAGGTACGCCTCCTCGCCGGCACCGGCAAAGAATGCGCGCGGCGATGAGGCGGTCGAGTCGGGCGGGCTCCGACCTGATGAACATCATAGCCCTGCCGGCGACCTCCTTCTTCGCGAACTCCACGAACTCGGACTCCTGCTCACAGGACACAAAGAGCCGCCCTGGCACTGGAAAGTGAAAGCGGGCGTGAAGGGCGCCGCTCAGGTCCGAACTCACCGATTCAGAGGTCGAACAGACCACCGTGCACGTGATCCTTGAAGACGTAGAGCGACGAGACAGACTCTTCGAGTACCACGTGCCCGACGCAGGACTCGTTCGAGAAGTAAGACGTTCCGTTGGACACGAGGATCCGTAGCTCGACGAAGTCGTCATCGGACCAGAGCCGCGAGATGTGAGTGCCTGGCCTCATCGGGCCTTGCCGGTCTAACGACCCCAAGCTCAATGACCGCGGAGAACGGCGCGGCACCCGCGTGGTGGACGGAAAGGCGGTAGCGGAAGCAGGTGCCGTGACGCACGGAGCGGTTCGCTGCAGCCCATGGTCAGCCGTTTCCGGTTGGTTGAGTGTGTGTTATGTGTAGTGTGCAAGGCCAATCACTTGGGCAACCGTTGGCCGCTCTTGAAACTTGCCTGGGGCACCACCAGAACCGCAAGCAGTGCAGGAAGAGGTTCCGCAACTGTTGCAGGTCGCCAAATCGGCGACGACGTAGGGTTCAGCATCCGGGAAATGCTCGCCGTAGATGTGAATGGTGCGCTCGAAAGCCTCCTGCAACGCCAATGCGTCAGCCGCGCCACGCATACCCAAGTATGGGAAATGATGGATGAAATGCCCGAATACACGGTCGCAGTCATCGGCGTATTTGCGGGTGTCCAGAATGTGCTGATGCCACATCTCATCGACATCGGTTGTCGGGACGATGGTATCTGAGTGGCGGTAAACGTGGCAGAGGAATAGGAATCTCCGGTAGAGCCTCTCGGTGTGCTCCGCGCGTTCGAGAGTCCACCCGGATCCCTCGCGCGGGTCCACGAGCTTTGCTTTTATTGGTTCGAGGTCGATTGCGTCGATACAAGCGATGAGTTCAGATTCAGAGTCTTGTGTTTTCATGTTCTGCCTTTGTTTTTGGTTTTGGTGAAGGGCGAGGAGACGGGTAGCGCCCCTGTTCACCGGCGGGCCGCGCAGCGGACCGTCCGCTGCAACCGGTTGTTGGGCAGCACGCAAAATTCTATGGCCTGTCCGTTTCGTTGTCCCCAGTAGGCGGCTCCGGTACTGGTTCGGGACCGGCATCCTCCGCCTGTTGCCGGGCTGCGTTCCAGAATGTAAGAAAGACGAGGCGGAGCCCGAACCACCACGCATAGCACGCATAGATTGACTGACCTAAGCGATCGTCGATCAGCCCATGCGCGATCTCGTTTCGCAGATTCGGTCCGAGGGGATCGCAAAAAAGTGCCTTGATCTCGAAAACTATATCCTGGCCGAAGATCCTCGCCACGGCCGGGTCGTCCATTAGGGCGCTGAGGCCCTTCTCCTGCTCAACGCCCTCTTGGTTTAGTGTGGTGGTTTTTCTGCCAGTTTCCTTGATGTGGGTGCGAACCAAGTGCTCAATCTGAGGAACGAGGAGATGCGTCGCGGCCGCGAAGTCTCGCTCGAAGCCGAAGAAGAGTGCTTTTCCGATAAGCTGTTCGCGACCGTTGGGAACAACGGGAGAACGACGGGCGAGGGAGACGAGATCGAGTTCGCGGAAGCGGTGCTCCACAGAGAGCACCTCTAGCGCGGGCCAGATTGCGCCTTGTACCGTAATTCCGAGCCCCATCGTGTAGTGCCGGATCATCTGCAACCAGACTGCACCCTGAAACTCGTCTGATTCGGGGTTCCCCAGACCCGAGCCAGGCGTCTTCGCAACTACGCGACCGTCGGCAGACATGTGAGTTGCCGAGAAAAGCGCTAGAAGCGGATGCTCTTGGATCATCCTCCGAGCAAATTCTCGATCGTGCTCGAAGTTCGCACCAGCCGCCACACTTGAGAGCGCCAAGAGTGCCTCGGTGGGCGGTTTTCCACGCACATCGCAACGGGCTTTCTCGACCATATCAGTTAGATCGATCGGACCCGACTTGATCGTGCCCATCTCACCCAGCGACTTTTCGCCGTACTCGTTCATTCGAGTATGAATCTCAGCGATTCGCTCATCTATTCGGTGCTCACCTCGGAGCGTTCGAGGTACGCGCCGGTACGCCTGGATCGCGCTCTCCAGAAGGCTGGCTGCAACCATGTAGCTTGGCTGCTCACCAGAGACTCGAGCACGCGATTCGCTGACGTAGGATTCCGCCACGGAGACTGCCATCTCGACCTCTCGTTGCTCCTCCCCGCACAAGCGGTACCACTGGGATGCTTCGTCGAAGAAGTCTCGCGCCCGATGGATCTCACCGCCTTCGTCGAAGGCCACAGCCAAGGCCTGCAGCTTCTCTGGGATAGCGGCCTCTCGGCAGAGCCCCTGCTCTCGCATCATTTGCCCGATCCACAAAGGAAGGTATCCCGCTGCGCACGATGTGCCTTCGAATGCCGAGACGAGCGATGTTCGAATCTCGTCGAGGCGGCTTTCCGACCCGCGACCGAGCCTTCGACAAAGGCAAATCGCGCGGCCCCAGCACTCCCTTCCATCGCGAACCCATGTGTAATGATCAACGACCGTGCTTCGGTAGGCATCGATGGCGATTCGAGCATGTTCGACGTCGCGGGGCTTCTGGCGAATCCACAAGAGATCGGCAATCCGAGCGCGGAGCCAGCAATCGTCAATCTCGTCGAGAATCTCCGCGAAGAACCCGAGAGCTTCGTCGTCGAAGTCCTCCGGGAGAGCCGAGCGTCGGCCCTCCATTATGAACATCGGCTTGAAGGGTTCGGTGAGGCTCTCCGGTTTGAGCATCATCGAACACGCTTCGGCTAGCACCCACAGGACTTTCGCTGTCGAATAGTCCTCCCGGTCCGCAGCTTCTCGAGCGGCACCGGATAGCCGAATATGCATAGAAGAATATCCTTCGCGCTCAGGCTCGGCGATCGCATCCTCCCAACCAGACGCTCGGAATGCTTCGGCTGTAAGGGGTGTGCCTTCGGGAAAGCGATGCATGTCGCTCAAGCGGACCTCTCTTCCGAGAATCTCCGGGCCAGCGCTCCGCCCTCGCCCAACCAGAAGGCGTCTCTCCGTACTGCGCCGTCGATCGTTCGCGCGCGAGTGTTGGAAGCATCACGGCTTCAGGCCTCGGCAAGAAGCGCAGTGCGGAAAGACGTGGGTTGAACGAAACCGCGGCCCGTCCGGTGAGCCCTATGGAGTTTGAATGGGACGGGGGAGCGCCGGAGCGAGCTCGCAGCCGGTCGAAGGAGCCGGTCGGCCCCGCCGAGTAGCCCTTCGGTGGCCCTGGAGTCGCTCATTTCGAGGTCCTCTTCCTGTTCGCACTTGCCGCGTTTCGTGATTGTACCGCAAGGAGGGCCGGCCGAGACGGAGCTTCTTCCGGGCCACTCCCGGGCGGCGCAGAGTCGGTCGGCGGAGAGCTTCCGGGGGCTCACGGGGGCCCTCGCGGGGTGCCGCCAGCGGGGCTGGCGAGGGAGGAGAGGACCTGGAGTCGGCCGGCCTTGCAGAAAGGGCAGCGGAGGGCGTCGAAGCCGGTGAGACGCAGCAGGCGCTGGGACCAGCTCTCGATGATCGGCTCGACGGCGGGAGCGACTTTCACGCTGAGGAGCTCTCGGCACCGCGCGAGGAGCCGGCGGCGGTAGCGATGGGCGAGCAGGCCGAAGGTGCGGATGCAGCTGTTGCTGCAACTGGGCCTCACTGTAGCCGGTGAGCTAGAGGATGACTCGATCAACGTCCTCCTTCGTTCGCCCCTTCCGCTCGGCCTTCTTGACGTAGAGGGGGTACACGCTGGAGAACTTGATCGAGAAGATGCGGTCTTCGGGCATTGGTGCTCCACGTTGCCCCAGAGAGGCCTAACGATACTGCCGCTCAGCGGTACTTCGCCGGCGCCGCTGCAATGGCGGGTTGGGCCGCAACACGCATGTGCTGCGCGGCATGCTGCTCACCAGAACCTCCACCACGGTTTCGCGGGCTGCGACTTGGAGGCGCGGAGAAACAAGGGGGGTGTTAGCACGAGGTCCTCGAGCTTCGACCCTGCATGGAGTGCCTGGTTGATGACGTTGAACTCTGCACTGCGGCCAGCAATGGCCATCATGGTCTCGCGGTCGGCTGTGCCGGCGATCCGCAACCCAAGCACGAAGATGGGTTCATCGGACAGTCTGTATTCACGGCTGACGCTGCCGTCGCCTCCCATGCATTGATAGGTATTCGCGAATGATGGCCCTGTGCCCTTGAACAAGACTCGGGTGAAGGCAACCGGGAGGAGGGCGACGAGCCACTCGGCGTCCTTCGGGTCAACGCACGAAGCCACAAGGGCCTCGACCGCGGTGTGGTCTCCTAGATTGCTCTGCGCCTTCATGACGGCGATGGCCCGGTTGATGTCGGCTACACTCTGCATCCCCGTCTGCCCAACTCCGCGTTGATTGCCCGACATCGGCCGTAGTTCAGCTTGCCAACCTGGCAGCGTGCCGGGCTCTTGGTTTCTCGATCTCGCGCCGATCGTAGCAGGTACGCGAGAGAGGTCCACGCTAAGGTGTGGGCAGGGGGCCCGCTTCGCGGCCGCCCCCCACGCCCCAGTCCCACCCGACTCGAACCCATCCGCGAAGATTCCGCAGGCGCCGGTGAAGGCGCACTGGACCCACTCGGGGTGGTCGATGAACGGGTTGCGGTTCCTCTGGAAGAAGAACAGCACCTCGTTTCGGGCGCGCTCGCGGTCGTCGACCGGGTCTTCCTCGTGCCACTCGAGGAGCGTCGCGAGCATGCCCATGGTGGCGGGGTCCTGGGGGTTGGTGCTGTCGGAATGGAGCTGAGCGCGATCGTCGACGAGGACCAGGTCGGGCTCGGGAGTGCCGTCGATGTGGTCCGAGCCGTCGTAACGGACGTCCATGAAGAAGAGCGCCCGGGCGACGTCGCCGCGGCGACCGCCGGGGCCGGGCGTGCTGCGCCAGACCTCCCAGGTGCCCGCGGTGCCGCTACCGGTGCGCCAGTTCGAGTCTCCGGGGTGGCCGCCGCCACTGCCGCCCTGGCCGTGGTTGAGCACCGTCGGGAGCTCCTCGCAGCTGTCGTCGCAGGTGTCGAAGGGCCGGTTGCTGCGGGCGTTGTTGTAGACGGAGTCGCAGAGGAAGATCGCGTGGTAGTCCGAGCGCGGGTAGGCGCCCGTGCCCGTGTTGGTCGGGAAGCCGTAAGACTGGGGCCAGGTGTGCTCCCGCTGGTACGGTCCGCCGCCGCCCCCGACCTTCACGTAGGTCTCGTTTCGGTAGAGATCCAGGATGCTCGCGGGGTCGACGGGATCTTCGTCGGCCGCTTCGAGGACGATCCAGGAGTTGGCCACGTCGTAGGACGTCCGACGGTGGTCGTCGATGATCTCGTGGAGCGACTGCCGGAGCGTCGCCTGCGAGTGGTGGTCCGCCGCGCCGTAGTAGCAGTCGGGCGTCTCGCAGCAGGTGCCCGCCGCACCCGGGGTGTCCGCCACCCCTGCGGCGAAGTGGCCGATCGACCAGCTGGTCCCACAGCGCACCGCGTGCCAGGGTGAGTCGAAGCCATCGGGACCGAGCGCCGGCGGCCCGTAGTGGAACTCCGTCGTCGCGGGTGGGTTCGGCTCGCGGATCAGGGCGATCCGGTCCACGACCGCGGCCCAGGGCGTGAGATCGAGGACGCCGTCGTCGTTGGTGTCGAGATCCTGCCCGTTCACGCCGCTGAAGCCGCTGACCAGCAGATGGGTGACGTTGTCGTCGTCCTCAAAGGTCAGGGTCACCGTGACGTCGGCGACGCCGAGGCTGAACGTGCCCTCGGCCACGACGAAGAACCCGCTCGCCGGCAGGACGTTGCCGGTGAGCGAGGTCACCTCCTCGATCACCCCGCTGCCGCCGGCGGGGCTGTCGCCGATCACGAGGTAGGTCAGGCCGTTCAACGAAGTTCCCGCCGGCCCGCGGAGCTCGAAGTACTCGTCGTTCTCGGCGCCCTCCTGGGTGACGCGGATCTCGTGGATGACGACCGATTGGGGCCAGGCCGGAGCCGTCGAGGTCGCGAGTGCGAGGACGAGTCCGGTCAGGAAAGGGGGCTGTCGCCGGGGAATCGAAAGAGGAAGCATCAGTCTTCTCGCCTTCTCCGCGGCGCGCCGGCACTGCCGTGGCGCCGCGGGGACGGGGGCGCGGCGGAAGACCCAACGGAACCCCACCGTGCCCGGTGAAGGAAGGGCCCTTCGGCAGCCCGGCGGTCTTGGGTTCCTTCGAGGAAGGAAGGCGAGGACCCGAAGCTTTGCGACACCGGCTTTCGCCGGCTGTGCCTTTGTCGGGGTGCTCCGCGCCACTGAGGCGCGGAAGTCGGTACTATATTAAGCGTGGACTTGCGTTCTGTCGAGGAGGGCGGGGCGGCGGCACCCTCCCATCGGCGTTGACTTGAGGATCACGAGCGTCAGTCCACACGGGAGGCAGATCTCGATCCTCTCCCATTCCAAAGCCGGGCCCTCGGTGAGGTTCGCCAGCAAGGCAAGCTCCCAAACCAACGCTTCCCAGTTCATACGGTCTTGAACCGAATTGTCACTTCACTCAGCACGTTGGAGCTGCTGTTCTGGCGGGCCGGTGTCGCCACAAGCCGAAGGTCTGGCACGGATCGTCCGGCGGCCAGCGCCTGGAGGCCGGCTCGGTCGAGCAGTACCGTCTTCTGAGAGGAGACGGAATCCGTCACTTCCCGGACGATAAGTCCCTCCTTCTGGATGTCCCTGAAGGCGAGCCTGGCTTCTCTAGCTTCGCGAACCGGATCGGGAGGGCTTGGAATGTCCGGAGGCTTCGCAGGATTGGGGCGCTCCCGCGTTCCGGAGGTCGGCGTCCCAGAGTCGGCCGGAGGCTGCGTTGCCTCGCTCTGATAGAGATTCGACAGCTCAAGCTTGACCTTCACTTCTCCGGAATCCACCACCAGCCGAGTCGAGCCGAGCTGGTTGACTTCTGCTCTCATCCGCGCCTTGCTTTCGGCCACCGCATTTTCCAGGGCGAGTCGGCGAAGTAGCTGAAAGCCCGAAGCACTCAGTGTTCCTCGGGCTGAGGCGTCAGCGAGTTCGGCCTCGGGGACGATTCGTCGAATCTGTTCCTCGATCCTGCCCGTAAGACGCATCCTCTCGGTTAGAGCTTCTCCGAACAGCGAGATCTCGGCCGCTTGCAGATCTTGTGGCTCCAAGAACTTGGCCTGGAATTCCGGAGGCGAGAGCTCCAGAGCTTCCAGGAGCGCCGTGACGCGTTCGGTCTGGTGAGCTTGAGCCCCTGTCACTGCTTCGAAGGTCTCGCGCAGCACCTGGCCGACAAACTCAGCGAAACCGAGACTCACCTGCGACAGGTCGGTTTCCATCGCATCAGCCGTTCAGCGGGGCGTAGTCGGACTTGAACCGAATGAGCACTCGACTGAAGATGTCCACTCGAGTTCCGCTGGTGTCGCGTTGATAGGACTTGGCGGTATTGACCGTCACCTGCCGGGTGGCGTTGGCTCGGACACGCCGGAAAACGGAAGCGATACCGACCTGGTTCTTCTCCCGAGTCCTCACCCGCAGCCGCTCCTTCTCCGTGTTTTCCTGGCCAGATTCACTCGTGTTCCAAGTCGAGAAGGTGAGTCGGGTTTCAAGCTCGCCCTCGGTGACGACGATGCGCATCATGCCCTGGCGCACCAGGTTCTGGAGGATCGAGTACTTGTTGGAGGCGATCAGCGAGGCGATCGACTGGTGGATCTGCGCATAGGTGGGAATCGAATTCGGGGCTGAGGCAGCCACGGCCTCGAGTCCAGGGTGAGCCTGTGGCTTCCCGATCTTCTGCAGAAGACCCTGCGCGGCCGGGGCTAGGGCGTTGATCAAACCGCCCCACCATGTGTCTGTAGTAGCGGCGTTGCCGCTGTCGACTGGCTTGCCAGTGGGGGTGGGGGGCTTCTGGAGATTCTGCAGAGCCATCGTGAGCTCGCCCTCGGTAATCTGGGGCAGGTCGTAAGCCTGGACGAACTCGGCGATCTGGTCGAAGCTCACCCCATCGTTGGTGTTGTTAATGTAGGTGGACAGGTCCTCCGAGAGCGATGCCACCAGCTTGGCGTATTGCTCCATCTGTTCGGCGTTCGCTTCTACCAACGCATCGAATACTCCATGAATGAGGCCCTTCGTGAACTCGACGAAGGGAATGTCGCCGAATCGGGCCGCAGTGTCGAGGGCATAGTCGCTCATGGGTCTCCTCGAGTCAGGGATTCGCCCTTTGGTTCTCGCCGGGCAGGGGGAATTTCGCGGCTGCTGGCTTCGATCTGACAGTGACTGCGCTTTGGCGTCCAAGCGGCGTCGTTGACTTGCGTTCCTTGTCACAGCTCCCACCACCCACCACCCCGCCCGCGCGAGCGAGACCGAACTCGGCGACGCCTCGACCACCGTCGCCAGGCCCAATGCGAGCTCTTCGATACCTCGAGGCCGTAGCTCGGTTAGGCTTTCACCACCGCCCGCTCGCTCCCCCGCCGTGTGAAACGCCACCACCCCCGCTAGACGAACCACCACCGCCGCTAGACGAACCGCCACCGCCGCGCGAGGACGACGAGAAACTGGACGATCCCGAGTCGGAGACGGGCCGATCGCGCGGGATGACCACCTGTCGCTCGTCGCGGAAATCGCAGTGGCGGCATTTCTGAACGACTCGTTCGAGTCCGGTCGAAACCGTGGTCGCGTGCCGGAGAGTTGTCGTTTCGCTGTGCAGCGTCTTCGCCCGGCACTGCGGGCACTGGCCGAAGCCCGAAAACCAAACGGGGTAACGACGCACGCCGACGTTGGCGCAGCGCGGGCAGACCCACACGTCGTAGTCGACCGAGCTGATCCGCTCTTCAGTGCGGGCACCCGGCTCGAGGTGGGCATCGTCTTCCTCCTCTGGCAGGCGGTGCCAAGGGGCACCGCAGCGATTGCAGTGCCGTAGGCGGTAGAGCCGACGCCGGTAGCACCAAGCAGCGCCGCCGAGGCCAGCGACGAGGAGCGACAACAGCCCGAGCCGGCCGAGCGGTAACGACGCCGATTCGTTTTCTGTTCTCGTGCTCGCCGTGGAGTCGCTGGAGGCGGACGTCGGTCCCGCATTCAGAGCCGAGGTTCCGGACTCGGGCGCGATTGACAACGCCGCCGCCTCGGCGCCGGCCCCGAGCAGCCGGACCACCGTGGCCTCGGCACCGGCTCGGAGTCCGCCGGCCAGGTCTCCGCTGCGGAACGGCGGCAAGAGATCCTGATCCACGATCTGCTGGGCCACCGCTCTATGCCCGGAATCGTCGATGCCGGCACCGAGCACGATCTCGACTGCGCGGTCCTCCAACGCCACAAAAAGCAGAACGCCGTCATTCCGGTCGGCGCTGCCAACGCGCCAGAAATTGAACAACTCGGTTGCAAATCGACGGGGCTCGACCTCGCCGACCGTTGCCACGAGCGCCACCATCAACTCACCGCGACCTTGAGCGAGGGGTTGACGAGCGATCGCATCGAGGCCAGCAAGGGCCTCCGGATCGAGCGTGGCTGTGGCATCCAGCACCCGGCTGGCTGGCCGTGGATCGGCGAGCTCTGTTGCCCGGACAGCAAGGAGCGGTCTTCCCACAAGCAACAGGATCCCGACCGCGAGAGTCACACGAAGGACACAGGCTCGAACCATGGCGTTCCTCCCGGCTTGGAATTCGAGCGCAACAACGACCGCGGGCCGCTCGCTATTCCGCAAATGCACAGAGTCGGGCCGACCCCGCACGCGAGCCGCTCGGCACAGCCCGAACCAGCGCCGCGCATGCGCGTGTTAGCATGTCTCTGTGTTCAAGCTGCGGCGGCCAACAGCCAAAGCACCACCGACTTCCAACTGCTGTGATCCGGAGGTCCCATGAAGTCCCTCGAACCCACTTGCCTCCCTCTTCGCTCGACCCTCGCGGCCCTCGTCCTGCTCCCGACGCTGCTGGTGCCAGCCGTCCAGGCCCAGGTGATCAACACCCTCGAGTACTTCCTGACCGACGACGAGACCAAGGAGCTTCACACCGGCAACCCCGGTGACACCATTTCCCAGGCGACCCTCGGCAACGCCGTTCTGCGCGTCAAGTGGCGCACTCCCCAGGCCCACGAGTACTACACCTGGGACACCGACTACATCTATCTGCGCTACGACAACACTTGGGGCGACCACGATGGTGCCACCTCGTACGAGTTCACCGAGTTCCTCGGCAAGGGCGGGCGCTGGATGCGCAGGCAAATGACGGTCGGCGTCCCGCTGGTCGTGTCCCACCCGACGGGCTTCAAGTCGTACCGCACCGATTGTTCCGTTCACACGATCGCTCCCCTCGCCTACACCAACACCCTGGTGGCCTACTACCCGAGCTACAACCTCGGAGGCGGCCTGGGTACGGACGCGGTGATCGTCCTCAAGTACGACTGGGACTCGAGCGTCCACGACAACTACGAGCACTTCTTCTTCAGCAAGAAATGGGGCTGGGTCCGCTGGGAGCACTGGGCCGACGGCATCCAGCAGGCTTCGGCCAACTGGAACCAGATCTCGGCCAAGAAGGCCGTTGCACCGCAACCGAAGTGCGTCGCCTTCCCGGCTGCCTGCGCCCCACCCTTCGGAGGCTGTCCCGGCGTCTGGGAATGCACCGGCCGCCAGTGCTTCGTCCAGCCGCCACCCGCGGGCGAGTGCCAGGCCGGCTTCAACTGGTGCTTCGCCGGTTGCTGCTGCCGCTGCAAGTAGCGGCGCCCCGCTCGCGCCCAGCGACGGACGATTGCTCTCCGCATCGTGTCTGCCGAGCGCGACAACCTCGGAGGTGACCGGCCAGCGCCGGTTGGGTGGCGCCTCGCCAATCGCAGAACGGACAGTGGTGGAAGGGCTCAGCGGCGAGCTGCTCAGCGATCGTGACGAGGGCTGGGACGCCCACGAGGGCGGCGACAGCGCCGAACGACCAGATCCAGCGCAGAGCCGGAGAGTCCAGCGCGCTGGCCAGGCTTGTGCTTTCGAGGGCGGGCACGAAAGACGGAGCGAGCAAAGCCGCTTGAAGGGTGATTGCAACCAGCCAGCACACCGTCAGTCCGGAGCGGCGAGCACGCAGGACTGCCTGGCCGAGCAGGGAATTGCCGAGAGTCAGGGCCGCGACCACGCCCACGGCCGAAGCCGCCAGGAGTGCGGAGCGCAGGTTCGGAGGTGCGGCAGCGCCGTTCGCTTCGAGGGCGAGAAGCAACCAGCGTGGAGCGAGTGCGAGGGCCCCGGCGGGGACGATCAGCGAGGTAGCTTTCATGCGTTCCATTGGGAAATCTCCGGTTCGAAGCGGCCAGTCCAGTTCCACTTGATTTGCCTCACAACTCCCACCACCGCCCCGCCCGCGCGAGCACCGGCGGCCAGCCGCGTTTCAAGATCAGCACGCGATTCGGCGGCAGTTGCCCGACCTCGCCTTCGGTCAGGAGTGGCCGTTTGACTTCGCTCCAGCTGCGGGTGGTGTTGCTCCGGCCGGCGAGGCCGCCGGCGCGGTTCCTCGAGACCTTTTCGTAGCGCACGGTGGCGTCGCCGGTCAGCTTCGAGAGGAGGGTTCGCGTCTCGGCCTGCTGGGTGGCGGTCGCGACGAGGACGCCGCAGTTGCCGGTCAGGGTCTCGGTTCGGGAGAAGTTCCGGATGAGCTGGTTCAGGTCCTGGACGGCCAAGGTGCAGCGGACGCCGTAGCCGCGGAGGTAGGCGAGGGTGTCTTCGATGACGGGGACGCGGCCGAGGCTGGCGAACTCGTCGAGGAGGATCTCGAGGCGCTGGGCCTTGGGATGCGCGCCGCGGAGCGTGACGCGGCGGAAGAGGGCGGTGAGCAGCATGCGCATGAGGCCGCCGATGCGGGCGAGGTCGTGGTACGGGACGCTGGCGTAGAGAGTCGTCGGCTGGTCGCCGAGGAGGGCGTCGAGGGAGAAGTCCGAGGTCTCCGTCGAGAGAGCGACGACCGGATCACCCCACAAATCGAGGAACGGCTGGAGGGTGGAGACGAGGCTGCCGCGCTCGCGCTCGGGTGTGGCCTTGAAGCGTCGCGCCTGGCGGGCGACCTCGGGGTGGGTGGCCTGCGACTCGCCGGTCAGGGCGTCGCGCCAGCCGAAGCGGCGGCCGTCGGGATCGTGCGGGAACTCGGCGAGCTGGCCGAAGAGCTTCTCCGGCTCGGCGGTGTTGAGCAGCTCGCGCGCTGCGGCCAGCGTCGATGGCAAGGTGTCGGCGTAGATCACGTGGAGGGTCAGGAGGACGAAGAGCGACCGCGCCCCGGCGATCCAGTGGCCGTCCTCGGTGGAGGTGGCCGGGTAGCTGATCAGGTTGCGAGCCATCTCGGTCACCTGGGCGACATCGCCGGGGCCTCGCTCGATCTCGTCGAGCGGGTTCCACCGCTCGCCGACTCCGAGCGTGGGTGCGAAGCGGATCACCTGGTGGCCGAGCGTCTTCCGCCATCCGGCCGAGGTCTCGAACAGCTCGCCCTTCGGATCGAGCACGAAGCTCGGGGCGCGATTCGTGGCTAGGGTCGAGAGGATCGGCCCGGTCGTCTTGCCGGCGCCGGGCGGCATGACGAGCAGGATGTGGTGATCGGAGCCGTCGACGATCCGGCGCTCTGGCAAACCGGGCCAGCGACCGAGCACCACGCCCTGGTGAGAGAAGAGGTCCGCCCGACGGAGATCCGAGGCCGTCGCCCAGCGGGCCGAACCGTGGGCCGTCTCGGCGACGGGTCCGCCGTGACCTCTTCCCCGCGTTGCCGCCGTGGCGAGTGCCGCGAAACTGGCCGGAACCGCGAGGGCGATGGCGCAGGCCTCCAAGGCGAGGGAAAAGAGCTGGGTAGGAAGAAGAAGGGGGATGACGGTCAGGGCGAGTCGCGGCGAGAAGACCGGCACCGGTCCGACGTGGGCGAAAGGCACCAGCTCCGGCGGTCGGCCGAGGCGCTCGTAGATCAGGGCCGCGGAGGCGGAGAGGCCCGCCGGCAGGCCGAGGAGAAGGGCCAGGAGAACCGAGAGGGTGCGGCGCCTCATGGCTCGAACCTCCAGAGAGGCACGGCCCGAGCGCGAACCGAGGCGAGCGGCACCGGACCGTAGTAGCGGCTGTCCCAGGAACGCGGGGAGTGGCTCGAGAGCAGGAACACCGAATCGGCTGGCACCTCAAGCTCGAGGGCCGAGAACGGGGTGAGCGGCCGACCGAGGGAGTCCCGGGTGAGCACCAGCGCGGTTGGGATGCGGGAGCCGTTGATCCAGACGAAGCCGTCGCGGATCGCCAGGCGGTCGCCAGGAAGGGCGCCAATCGGCTTCAGGACTTCGGGGACGAAGCCGGGGCACAGGCCGAATCCGACGTACCCGCGGGCGTGGGCGGTCGCCGCGACGGCGGTAGGCGGACAGACGAGGGCGAAGTCACCGCGCTCGACCGGGCGCGAGAGGAAGGCGGGGATCAGGAAGTAGACGCCGGGTGGCAGGGAGGGTGAGAGGTTCAGCCGGAAGCACGAGGTCCAGGTGGTGGCGATCGCCAGAGAAGCGATGACGAGGGACTTGAGGAGAGGGAGGAAGATCGGGCGGCGAGCCAGCATGGCGCCCGAGTCTGCGAGGGGTTGTCAAGAACGGTGAAATCGCGAGTGTCAGCGCGGCGCACCCTGGGCCACGCGGGCGGGCGGCGGGGGGATTCCGGGAGAATCGGCCGACACGGAGGTCGGCCGCGACACGGTAGGTCCGTGCCGAGCCCGTCGAGACGCCNNGACTCGCGTCCCACCCGCGGCCCGCGTCGCGGCCGACCTCCGTGTCGGCCGATTCTTCGATGGAGCCCGAAGCGCCGAGCTGAAGCTCGGCGGTCGCACGGGTGCGCAATTCCCTACAGCGTCTGGGCAATTCCGAGACGGACCATGTCGACTTCCCCGGGGAGGATTTTGCCAATGTCGCAATCCCACCTACAGCGTCTGGGCAATTCCGAGGGCGCTCCACGGAGCCATCCCCGGTGACCTAGTGCGTCGCAATCCCACCTACACCGTCTGGGCAATTCCGAGTTCGGCATCGGCCCCCTTCGTTCCCGACATCACTTCCAAGTCGCAATCCCACCTACAGCGTCTGGGCAATTCCGAGGAAGTTGCGCTCTCTCCGCAGAACGGAGGTGGTGTCTGTCGCAATCCCACCTACAGCGTCTGGGCAATTCCGAGAAGGGGTGGCGAACGCCGCCCTCCAGAATGCTCTACGAGAGTCGCAATCCCACCTACAGCGTCTGGGCAATTCCGAGCTGTACGAAGACCTGAACCCGGAGGCGATTCTTCCGTGGTCGCAATCCCACCTACAGCGTCTGGGCAATTCCGAGTGAATACGCCGCATCAACAGCCATGATCTTATACAAAGTCGCAATCCCACCTACAGCGTCTGGGCAATTCCGAGGATACCCTGTACGCCAGCGTCGCCCCCGCCCAGCAGTGTCGCAATCCCACCTACAGCGTCTGGGCAATTCCGAGGGCCGCCTCCGCAAGTCGTTTCTTTTCAGTGACCTGCGAGGCCGTTTTCCGTTACCCCCGTTTTGGCGACTTGGACTTCCTGACATCTCCTGACATTCCTACCCCGGTAGTCGAAAGCTAACTCTTGATTCCAGGGCACTTGGAGATCTGCCGTTACCCCCTCCCGTTTTGGGGAACTTGGGCCTGGTATGCTTTTTTCCTGGCACGGATCTTTCCCGGGCTTTACGGGCTCAGTTGTCAAGGAGCGGAATAGAGCCTACAACACTGCGCCGGGTTTCGGGGATTCCCGCGATCGTCACAAAACATAGACCTTCGGATCGCTCGTCGGCTCGGCAGTGCCGAGGGTTTCGAGGGCTTCCTCGCAGGTGCCGCAGATCCGATAGATCCTCACGCTGTCCTGCGCCTCGTCCAGCTCCAGGAGCAGCCGCAGGCGCAGGCGATCGAGCTGCTCGTTCTCCAGATGGCACTCGAAGACCGAGAACTGCACCCGCTCGCCGAAGTCCTCGAGCGCATTCGCCACCCGCAGCCGGCGGCGGTCGTCGGGGATGTCGTAGGAGACGACGATCAGCACGGCAGCCGGAACCCTTCGTAGGGCTCGCCGTCGACGATCGCCCGGGCCAAGCGCTCCGCCTGGCGGCGGAACAGCTGGCGTGGGGAGGTCGCCTCATCTTCGCGGGTGAACGGCGTCGCCAGCCACTCCTCCCAACGGCGGAAGAAGGTCCGTTTGCCCTCCAGGGCGAGCACCACGCCGTCTTCCGGCGAAGTCGAGAAGTCGTCCGCCTCGAGCACCCGGAGGTTCACCAGCTCGATAACGAAGCGATCGACAATCGCCGGCCGGAACTCCTCGAGCAGGTCGAGCGCCAGAGACGGCCGGCCGTAGTCGAGATCGTGGAACACGCCGAGGTAGGGGTCGAAGCCCATGCCGTCGAGAAGCGCCTGGAGCTCGGCGCCGAGGACGACGTAGCAGAGCGAGAGCAGAGCGTTCACCGGGTCCTTCGGCGGCCGGCGGTTGCGCTCCTCGAAGCCGAGGGACTCGGGCAGCGGGAATGTGATCGAAAAAGCCGTCGATGTCGGCGTCGACCAGAAAGCGAAACCCGGCATCCCGCAGTTCGGCCACCCGGTGCACGGCCTGCTTGACCGACCGGCCCTCGCGGTAGGCGTAGCTCGAGTCCTCGAATTCCCGCTCGAACCGCTCGCGAGTGGCCAGAAACACCGCCGTTTGCGCCACCCGGTCCCGCACGGTTGGGATGGCCAGTCGCCGCAAGCCGCCCCGCGGCTTCGGGATCTGGACGACGAGAAGCGGAAACGGGTGGTACCGCCCCCGCTCGAGGCTCGCGGCCAGGCCATCGATCTCGAAGTCCAGCCGCCCCTCGAACTCCGCGAGCGTCACCCCATCCGCCCCGCGACAACCGCCGTTCTCCCGCACCCGCTCGAACGCCACGCGCAACGAGCCCCGGCGGCAGATTTCGGCGAGGGTCGGGGAGGGAGAGACCAGGTCGGGCTTGCCCAAGGAGGTTGACCTCCGGGTTCGGAAGGAAGTGGGGTCGTTTCGAGGAGTTGGACGGTCCGCGCGCGGGGATTCCGGGATTCACCCTCACCCCTGCCCCTCTCCCGCAGGCGGGAGAGGGGACCCGGACAAGGAACGACCGCTCTCCAATCCCCGCTTCGATCTCCCCTGAGATCGCCTCACCACGGGTGCCGTCGCCGTCTTCCCCTCTCCCGCCCGCGGGAGAGGGGCCAGGGGTGAGGGCGTCTGGGCAATTCCGAGCTGATCCGACAGAAGAGTCTGGTGAACGACGAGATGAAGGTCGCAATCCCACCTACAGCGTCTTGGCAATTCCGAGACAAGAAAGAGTCGATCATGCACTCGACCACCATGGCGTCGCAATCCCACCTACTGCGTCTGGGCAATTCCGAGGAGCGCTAATGGCGCAAGCGCTAGCAGCGCAGTCGATCCCGTCGCAATCCCACCTACAGCGTCTGGGCAATTCCGAGGATTACGAGAACTATCGCATATTTCTGACCAGACAGTCGCAATCCCACCTACAGCGTCTGGGCAATTCCGAGACATCCTGGCCGAGGAGCTCAAGGGGGTGAACGAGGCCGCGTCGCAATCCCACCTACAGCGTCTGGGCAATTCCGAGATTCCGAGCATCTCGATGTCGACAACATCAGTCTGTGCGCACGGGCTCTGTCTCAATCCCACCTACAGCGCCTGGGCAATTCCGAGAATCAGGGTCGCATAACAATTAATGATATACCATGGATGTCGCAATCCCACCTACAGCGTCTGGGCAATTCCGAGAAAAGAAGCGGCGGCGGCCAGAGGACAAGCAATCAAAGTCGCAATCCCACCTACAGCGTCTGGGCAATTCCGAGCTGTACGGATGTCTTCGACGACAGCACCGCGACTCTCACGTCGCAATCCCACCTACAGCGTCTGGGCAATTCCGAGGAATGAGAACGAAAAAACTTCCTAAAGTGGCTCACTTGTCGCAATCCCACCTACAGCGTCTGGGCAATTCCGAGCACGGGGGTTCTGCTAGGTACGGTAATCGGCATTCACCGTCGCAATCCCACCTACAGCGTCTGGGCAATTCCGAGTTTCGATGGCAACCATCGATTCATTGGTAAGGGGGGGGAGTCGCAATCCCACCTACAGCGTCTGGGCAATTCCGAGAGTCCGGGGCCGGGACGCCGTTCAAGCTGGGGCCTGTGAGTCGCAATCCCACCTACAGCGTCTGGGCAATTCCGAGCGGATCTGCTGGGTCACCTGGTTCGGGTCCTGCCGCGTCGCAATCCCACCTACAGCGTCTGGGCAATTCCGAGGGCCGCCTCCGCAAGTCTTTTCTTTTCAGTCACCTGCGAGGCCGTTTTCCGTTACCCCCTTTTTCGCGACTCCGAGTTCCTGACATCTCCTGACATTCCTACCCTGGTAGTCGAAAGCTAACTGCTGATTCCAGGGCACTTCTCGCCTTGCCATAACCCCCTCCCGTTTTGGGGACTTTGGGCCTGGTATGCTTTTTGCCTGGCATGGATCTTTCCCGGGCTCGGCCAGGTTCAGTTGTCAAGGAACGGAATAGAGCCTACAACAGCTGCCACACCCACCCGGATTCCCTGCTTCCTCCTCACCCGTGGGCGGCTACCAGCACCCTTTCCCCTCTTCCGTCCTGAAAGGCGATGCGCCGCGTCCGCCCATGCAAGGCGTGGAAGGCGGCCAGGTACACCCAGATCGGCGCGGCACCGGTCAGGACGACCTCCGCGGGGTCGATCGCCAGCGCCTCGAGCCGGGGACCGAGCACGACCAGGGCCTCGGCGGGCGGCAGAACGAGGGTGAGCTTGCCGGCCAGGCGCTCCACGGGCAGACCGGCCCAGAGACCTTCGTTCGAAAGCGACAAGTCGAGCGTCACCCCGCCCTCACCTTCTTGAGCCGATAGTTGATCGCGACTTCCACCACCTCTCCGGCCGCCTTGGCGAAGCCATGCTCGTCTTTGCTTTCGGGCAGGACGAGCTGAAGGCGCCGGCCGAGCGGAAGGCCCGCGAGCACGATTCCCGTGGTGGCGGCCTTGGGGCCTCCGGTCATGTCGAGCAGGACGTCCGCATCGGTGAGCCCCTCCGGCAACCGCTCGAACACTCGCTCCTCGAGCTTGCGGTGGATGGCCTCGGGGTCGTTCAGCGAATCGTCCGAAACCTCGATCGACTCGATCTGATCCGGTACCAGCAGGCCCTCGGCGATCAGCGCTTGACGCAGGCCGCGCCAGGAGTCGGCCGCGGAGGCCGAGACGACGACCCACAGGCGTTCGAGACGGGGCGCGTGGTGACGAATCGCGAAGGCGGCCGAGTCGATCCCGCGGCCCTGGCTCGCGACGACGACCAGGCCCCGCGCGGGTGCGAGAGCTCGGACCAGACTTCCCTCGGGCTCGAGCTTCGAGCGCGGCCACAGGCGCGGGAACCACTTGCAGGCCCGCCTGCCGCCCCAAGTCCGAACCGGAACTCGGGAGCGCCTTGCGGACTAAGGAACTCAGCGTCATCGGAGACGGCACGGAGATCACGACTCTCAAAGGGCAGCAGAACGGCGAGAGTGAGCCGACGTTGACAGCGCGGATCGAGAGTGCTAAAAGTCGACGAAATCGGAAAGGAGAGGATTCGAGATGTCCGAGCGCGACCTACCGGCAGCGCTCTTCCAGCAGGAGTTCTCTCTTCTGGAGGCCCGCTACAAGACCCTCAAGGAGCGTGACCAGGCGAACTGGGAACGAGTGGTCAAGCTCTTCGTGCTGCTGCTCATCTATACTTCGGCTCCCTTTGCACTCGAGGACTTCCAAACAGGTGGCTCGATTCTGGTGAGACTTTGGTGCATGGGGGGGGCCTTCGTAACCATCATCATTTCGCTCATGTGCGATCGAGATTTTCGCGCCTATGGCCTGCATCTCAAGGAGCGCATATACTGCCTGACGCAGCTCTCAATACTCCGGGGGCTGGCTGCAGGCGTCTGGCCAGATTACAAGGCGAGCACCCTATTGCCAATGTGGGAACTCTATAGGAAAGGGGATCGGTCAGGCTTTCCGGAGTACATCGAACCCAGGCAGATTCTCAGTGCCTCCCGCGCCTTCAAGATGATCACGGCCTTCCCTCTCCTCTATTGCATATTCTTCTGCCTTGTCTTCTTGTTCCCAGGCGTACTCTTCCGATCAGCTCAGTCGGCAGCCTCGGCACTCACGCTTGAGACCCTATGCCGAGGACCGTTCTTCTGTTCGGGGCTGATTTTTCTTTGGATTCACGTGAGCAGCAGGCGATGTATGAATGTACAGAAGGCGGTGTTCGAGGCTCGAAGAGTGAGCGTGGAGAGGCCCTGGCCTTTGTTTCCTGTCGAAGGTGAAGTGAATGCCAGCCTTCCCAAACACCATCGCGCTAGGGGCAGGCTACTCACCTTCGCCATAGCTACCCTCAGCGTCCTAAACCTGGCACTGGGTATCGCCTACAGCGTTCGCGATGTGGACCCCACCTGGTTCTGGGAACCTAAGGATCGGATATTGTCGCTCGTTACCGGCTGTCTACTGATCCTATTCTACCGCTTCTCTGAAGATGACATCGAGCTTCGTTTGCTCGCGGCCAAGGAGATCTTTCCACGCTGAAGATCTTAGTTCCGGATGCTGCGAACGAGACTGCGTACAGCGCCACGAGCCGCCTGAAGCAAGGCTTCGTAGCTGAGAAACTCTCGAGATGCATTGAATCAGGCCCGGAAACCGGCATCCGTCCGCCAGGGAGCGATCACAGCGCGGTAGGAGGCGGGTGAGGCGTTCCGGAACAGGCCCGTCCGTCGGAAGGAAGGCGTGGCTTCGAGGGATTGGGAGGACCACATGGCGCTGACAGGAAGTCAGTCGGCCTCTCGGACTTTCTCGGTGGCCGCCACCCGCCGCCGGAAGTCGGAGTACTTCTCGCCGTTCTTGCTCCTGCGGTTGACCCCGTTCGCTTTCCACGGCTTGCACAACAGGCACCCGGCGCGGCGGCTCTTCGGACGACGACGCTTGAAGTGGGGCATCCACCCTCCTTCTGTTGGACGGTAAGGCTACCACCCGACCTCGGGAGTTTCCGCGGGCTATCCCCTGTGGACGCTCTGAGGGCGGCCACGGGGGGCCGCCCCTACGGCTTCGGGATGCCCAGGACACCGATTGCGCCGACCTTCGGCGCTACCCTCCGGGGACCCACCCCGGCCTGCTCCTCATTCGCCTCGGCGACGACTAGCAGTGATCGCCTGCCAGGTGCGCCTTTACCTCTCCTGCGCGGACTGCTTCGACGAGGCCTTCGACAGCGGTGAGGTGGAGCCGGCCAGCCGGCGGGCCAGCTCTTCGATCTCGGCTCCGCGGTGGAGCCGGGCGCGCCAGGGTTTGGGAATGGCTGCCACGCCGTAGTAGGCACCCGCGATCTGGCCGACGATGGCGGCGGTCGTGTCGGCGTCATCGCCGAGATTCGCGGCGCGCAGGACGGCGGCCTCGAAGGAGTCGGTGTGCTGGAAGCACCAGAGCGCCGCTTCGAGGGACGAGACGGCGTAGCCCGAGCCGCGGATCTTCGATTCGGCCTTCTCGTGGTAGGCGCCCGCGGCCAAGGCGGCGACCGCGGGGGATGCGAGGTCGAGCGTCGAGGCCTCCAGCATCTCCGGTTTCGTGGCTCCGTCGAGCCCTCGAGCGAGCACGTGCGCCAGAAGGCGGCTGCAATCGAGCGCTTCCGGAGCGGCGTGGGTGGTCCGGCTCGACTCGACTGCGTAGGTCTGAACCAAATCGGTATCCGGATGGAAGTACAGCACCACCGGCGCCAGTCGCATCAAGGCGCCGTTCCCCGCTGAAAACGGGTCCGTCGAGCCACAGAACGGCTGCCCGGTCGCCTCGAATGTCGTCAGCGCGACGCGGACCGTCAGGCCGATGTCGAAGCAAACCCCGGTGGAGCTCTGGTAACCCCAACGCCACCAGTTGAGGTAGCGGCTCATCTGGTCGGCGGCGTCGAAGCCACCCCTCGCCAGCAGGCTCTCCGCCAGGCAGAGCGCCATCGAAGTGTCGTCGGTCCACTGCCCTGGCAGCAGGCCGAACGGCCCACCGCCGACCATGTCCGCGAGCGGACGGAAGCTCCCCCGGGACCGAAACTCGACCGTCGTGCCGACGGCATCGCCGCAGGCCAGGCCGACGAGGGCGCCGGCGGCGCGGTCGGTCACATCCACGCCAGCTCCCCGGCAACTGCCTGCCCGGGTGGCCTGCCGCCAAAGGCCCCGGGCCGGAACCTGGCATGGTCTAACTCGCGGGGCGTTTCCACGGTGCGTTTCTATCGCACTCGGGGGTTAGCTGGGGCTCATCCGAAACAGCGATCGCCCCTGTGAATGGGCGGTACCCGTAGTACTTCGGCCGGTCATCCAGCCGCACGTGGAGCCAGGCCACGCCCGCGCCCGCCGTGCTGAGCCACACGGTCTTGGGGCCGAGGCGCTGCGCCAGGGCATCGCCCACGGCTTTCCACAGCGCGTCCCGCTGGCGTTCGGGGGCGTGGCGGACGAAGGCGGCGAGGTGGCCGTAGGCGGTGGGCTCGGCCTTCGGTACGGGAACCACGAGCACAGCGTCTCGGCCGAGGTTGGGGAAGGTGACGACGTCACCGTCCGCCAAGTGGTGAAAGTGCTCCGCGAAGGCCTGCGGCTCGGGCGCCCGGGCCAGGGCCGGCGCTTCGAGAAGGACGAACTGGAACGGTTGATCGACGGAGACGTCCGTCACCGAGGGTGTTTCCCAGCGAAAGGCCGAGAAGTCGGAGTCGGCGAGCAGGGCATTGAACCAGGCCCGAAAACCGGCATCCGTCCGCCACGCGCCGATCACGTCGCGGAACGAAGAGGGTGAGGCGTTCCGGAACAAGCCCATCCGTCGCAAGGAAGGCGTGGCTTCGAGGGAGTGTGAGGACCACATGGTGGGGATCAGGGCCGGCCCAGGCCCACGATGACCGGCGTCGAGAAGACACCATGCGGTCGGGGCAAGCTGCCCGCGAGGCTAGAGAGGAGGAGAGCGAGGCGCCGGCCCTTTCGATCTTGACCCGAAAGCGGCTGGTCGTCTTCGGCCCCTGCCCTCGGCCGTGCTCGACCGGCCCTCAATCGTTCCTGTCAGCCGCCAGCTCATCGAGGAGGGCTTCGACCTGGCGGACGATCGCGGCCCTCGACACTTCGTAGTCGGCGCTGACGGCCGGGACGTTCCATCGGTGGGCACGATGGTCGGGGTCGAGGTCGCTGGCGAGATCGAGGAAGGCGACGATGCGGAGAGCTTCAGCGACTTCCCTCGTCTCGAGCTTCGTGGGTAGCCAAGTGACCGGATCACAGCGATCGCGCCCGAGGCCGGCCACGACGCCGGCGGGCAACTCGGCATCCGGCAACGTGCCTCGAGCCACGGCGCGGACCGCCAGCCCCCGCGCCGCGGCCAGTCGGTTGAAATGACTGGCGGCGACCACGCTCTTGGCCGAACCGTGCTCGCAGACGAACACGACGACCCGCGTGAGCTCCGCATCGCCCTCGGCCGAAGCGAAGAGAGCGATCCCGAGCACCAGGGCGAACAGCCCGGCCCGCGACCAGCGAAGGAGGCGGTAAACGGCGTTCGAGAAACCGTTGATCCTGGCGTAATCCTCGCCGCCGAGGAACTCGAACCTCAGAAGCGTCTGGCAGTTGGCAAGCACGTTCACATCGCCCTCCTAAAGCGTCTGGGCAATTCCGAGGCAGATTTCATCGGCTTGCTCACGTTGGCGCGATGAACTGTCGCAATCCCACCTACCGCGTCTGGGCAATTCCGAGGACATCGAGGCAGCCGACGGCTTCTTCGCTCACATCTCGTCGCAATCCCACCTACAGCGTCTGGGCGATTCCGAGGTCCGGGTTACGAATGCAAGCGGGGTTGTTGCTACCCGTCGCAATCCCACAGCGTCTGGGCAATTCCGAGGGCATCTTTGTCGCGCTGGTGGCGTGGTACTACCTCGAGTCGCAATCCCACCTAAAGCGTCAGTGCAATCCCGAGTCATCCCGTGCGACGGCACATCGCCGAAGTGTGACGAGTCGCAATCCCACCTACAGCGTCTGGGCAATTCCGAGGCCGGCGCTGGCGTCACGTCGGTTCCGATGTTGGTCGCCGCGGTCGAAGGCCGCACCGTCGTGTCGCAATCCCACCTACAGCGTCTGGGCAATTCCGAGAGTATGAGAAGCTCTGCAATACACGCGGTCTGGCAAGCGTCGCAATCCCACCTACAGCGTCTGGGCAATTCCGAGAATGGCTGGAGTTATTCGAGTTCTTATTTTCAGAAAGGGTCGCAATCCCACCTACAGCGTCCGGGCAATTCCGAGAATGGCAAGGAGAGCGTAGGGACGCAATCTGGACAAAGTCGCAATCCCACCTACAGCGTCTGGGCAATTCCGAGGTGGGAGGGCGACCGGATGACCCCCGGATACGGCTCGGTCGCAATCCCACCTACAGCGTCTGGGCAATTCCGAGGAGCGCCATACGCCGCTACATACCCTGTGGCCAGGTCAGTCGCAATCCCACCTACAGCGTCTGGGCAATTCCGAGGGCCGCCTCCGCAAGTCGTTTCTTTTCAGTCACCTGCGAGGCCGTTTTCCGTTACCCCCTTTTTCGCGACTCCGACTTCCTGACATCTCCTGACATTCCTACCCTGGTAGTTGAAAACTAAATGCTGATTCCAGGGCACTTCTGGCTTCGCCATAACCCCCTCCCGTTTTGGGGACTTTGGGCCTGGTAAGCTTTTTGTCTGGCATGAATCTTTCCCGGGCTCGTCGGGTTCAGTTGTCAAGGAACGGAATAGAGCCTACAACAGCTGTCACCTTACCCGGACTTCTCTTTCCAACGCGGCCAGGCACACCCGGCACACCCAGACTCGCTCGAGTTCTACTCCACGGCTGTTCCTTCCAAACCACCCTCGTACCGCCGAAAGTCGATGGCCGGCACGGTGCCGATGGGCTGGAGGCGACGGAGGAGGGTGAGAAGGAACCGGGCGAGAGGGAGCTCGCCTTGCTGGACTTCAACCTCGGGGGCACCGGCTTCGTGGGCGGACCAGGTGCCGCGGTCGGCGACGCAGCCGAGCTCGAGGCGTTCGATCTCGGGGAGTGCCTCGAGCGCTTGGCGGAAGCGCGGGCCGAACGCGTCCCGCGAGCTGGTGCGGGAACACAAGAGGCCGCCGAGAATCCACGGCAACGGCTTCAGCTGCGGCTTCTCCACTGTCCCGCCCGCGTGGGCGATGACCGCTCGCGTGCGGAGGAGCCCGCGGACGGACGCCACCTTCTCTCCCGCATCCCGCAGCCACCGGGAGGACAACGACGTCTTCACCTCGAAGACGGCGTAGACGCTTTCGGCCGGCAGGTAGAGCTGGCCGGCACGGTTGAAGATGCGGAACGAGTACTGGCGGTCGTAGATCACCACGTCGAGCTGCCGACTCTGCGCGCCGGTCGAGTCGAGCACGAACGCCCGGTCGACGGAGTAACGGGTGGGCAGGTGCTCGCGCAGCATCTCGAGCCAATTCAGCTCCGAGGAATCCCCGGCCGCCACCGGATGCCGGTGCGTCGCGGCGGACTCGAGAGAAGCCCGCAGCTCGCGCTGGAGGTTCGAAAAGCGATCGAAAAGCGGGTTTGCGGAAGGCATGGTGGCTCCTTTCGGGGTGGGGGAAGAGGTCTTGGGGAGGAAGGCGAGAGCCCGCGGACGGCACCCCACCGACGGATCTGGCGCCCGGGATCAGCCCGGGACGAAGCCCCGGGCTGCGATCGATCGGGCCTCCGGCCCTCCCGGATCTCCAGGGCCGGAGGCCCGGGACAGCTCAGCCTGGGGCGCCGCCCCAGGCGCGGGTACGCTCTCGGTCTGAATCACGGATGGCCACGGAAGTCACGGAAAACACGGAGAACAGGGAGCTTCTTGATCCGTGAAATCCGAGTCATCCGTGGCGATCCGTGATTCAGACAAGGGGGATGGCGGTGGCCTGCCCGGCCGGCATCCGGCTACGGTGACGGGGACGGTTCCGGCTACGGGTCTCAATCCGCCCGCCCGGGCAGTTACCTTCTCGTCGATGCCCGAGCCACTCAGCAGCGCTGGTCTCAATCCGTCCGCCCGGGCAGTCCCCCCGTGAGCTTCAAACCAGCTCGCCGCGGCCGCCAGGTCTCAATCTGTCCGCCCTCCCGGGCAGTCACGTCACTGGCGGAAGCACCTCGCTCGAGGTGTACGGGTCTCAATCCGTCCGCCCTCCCGGCAGTCACAAGTCCGGGCCGGGGTCCGGGCGAGCCGACTCGAGTCTCAATCCGTCCGTCCGCCCCGGGCAATCACATCTCTCCAACTACATCGCCGACGGCTTCACCTTGTCTCAATCCCTCCGCCCGGGCCACGGCAGCAATTCTTCAGTTGTCAAAGAGCCCAACCTTCCCCGCCCCCGCGCCCCCCCTCACTCCGCCCCGAGCGCCACCTGACCGAGGCCAAAGGTGGCTCCTTTGCCGATGTGGAAGACCTCGGCGGCGCGGAAGAGGGCGTGGAGGGGGGCCAGGTCGCCGGTGAGGATCAGCTCGCCGACGAGGCCTCCCTGGGCGATCTTTCGGCCCTGGCGGTTGCTGTAGCGGGTGAGGGGTTGCCAGCGCAGGCGGGCTGCTTCGACCTCGAGCCCGCTCGCGTGGTCGAGCAGTGGGCGGAAGGCCCAGTCGATGCGCTCGCGGTCGCCGAAGAAGTGGGTGAGGAGGAGCACGCGCTGGAGCATCTTCAGAACCAGCTCCCGCGGCGCGAGGCGATCACGCAGCTGGCCGCCGGATTCGATGCGCAGCGGCGTCACGAGCTCGATCGCCAGTCGATCCGGCGGCAGGCCGTTCGTGGAAGGCGGGACGGGCGCCGGCGGGGCCAGCTGCCACGGGCCGTCGGGGCGATAGCCGGCGTCCCGCGTGCGGCCGAGGGCGTCGACTACCACCACTCGTTCGAGCCGGAACTCGTGCCGCCCCGCGCCGAGGCCCTGGAGGGCCATGTCCTCGACGGCCAGCACGGCGAAGGCCTGGAGCTCGACCGCGCGGCCCACGAGCACCAGGTCGAACTCGAGCGTCGCCCCCGCGGCAAGCTCACTCTGCCCGTCCGCGCACTCGAACACGAACGGCCGCGGCGCCGTGACCACCCCGGCCAGAAACGGCGGCGGCGGGCCGGCGTCGAGAAACGTCTCGAACAGCCGCGTGTAGACGCACGCGCCCACGAGCGGACAGCCGCCACACTCCGAACGGCCCGGCATCACGCACACCGCCCGCTTGAGCGCATGCCCGAACGCCCCGCGCAACGCCGAACCCTTGAACGGCGGCAGCACCGCGGGGGCCTGCGCCACGAGAGTGAAACGCAGGCGTTGGTATGGGAGCGGGGGGAGGGGGTAGGCGGAAGGATTCACCGCCAGCCTCGCCAGCCGTGGTCGGGCCGGTGTCGCCCTCCGCCACCGGCTGGGCCGGCTCCGTAGGCTTCGGTCTCCTCGCGGAAGGAGGGCATCAGGCGCCGAGCCCAGCCGAGAATGGCGACTGCGTCCTGCCAGGCACGAACCGTCTTGACCTCCTCGGCGACCAACCGCTGCAGCTCCCTGAGCTGGCCCTGGGTGTGATTGGCCCGCAGAGCCATGGGTGTTCCCGGAAGCGCCACCAACAACTTCAGAGTGGCCGATAGGTCACGCCCCCGCTTCAAGTGAACAAGGGCGAGGTTCAACTGGTTGTCCCGGACTCCTTTTTGGCACAACCGGCGCGCCAGCCCTTCGGCGCGCGCGAGCACTTGGTCGTCCGTCATGGCGCCCCCTTCTTGTCTCGACGATGGGTGGTGATGCGGTGGAGCTCCTCGAGTCGCTCAGCGTCGATCAGCCGCTCCGCGTGGGCCGCTGCCACCGCCGCTGCCGAATCGAGCGAGGGGGTGGCGCCGCGCCGCCAGGGCCGGCGTTCCTTCCCGAGCCGCAGGTCGGGCTCGACGGCTGTTAGCTCGACCTTGCCGAGTCCCACGGCCTTGTAGCCGCCGAAACGGACGACGCCGACTCTTTCTCCCCACCCCGCTGCCACCAGCAGCGCGCCGACCTCGGCGGTCGTCAGGCTGTCGAGATGGACGCGCACCGTGATCGTGGCGTCTTTGGGCACGTAGTCGACCTCGTCGCTGGCCTGGAGCTGGCCGTTGCGATGCCGTTGCTCCACGATCGGGCCGTCGTAGTAGAACTTGCGGCCTTCGACCTCGGAGATCCGGATCGTGCCGCCGGGATCGGCACTCGCCATGCCGGGTTTCGCCAGGCGATGAGCCACGGGCGACTCGAGCGGCGCCACGAGTTGGGGCGCCACCGCGGGGTCACCGCAGATCGAGCCTTCTTCGGCCTCCACCCGGCCGCGATACCCCATGGCACCGAACAACGCGTCGGCCGGGCAGAGACCGATCAACTCCGAAGTCTGCCGGACGTTCGGTTGGGGCTTCAACGCCCGCACCCGAGCATCCTCGATCTGGACGTCGACCTTGCCGCCGTTGCCCTTCTGGAGCGGGCTCGGGATCTTGTCCCGGGAGATTTTCGAGTGCTTCGTGCCCACCACCCCGAGGCGAGAGTTCGTGATCGCCTCGAACCGCGCGCGGACGGCTCCCTTCCAGCTAGCTCCCGGGAGGACGGGGAGATCCCGGCGGCGCACGATCCCGCGGACGGGCCGGTCTCCCCCGGCGAGCCCCCGCTCCTTGGCGAGGTCGAAGCCCCCGCTGCCCACGTGAAGAGCCGAACAGACGCGATAGATCAAGGTCACCGTTCCCGTCCAGCGGTCCGGAGGGTACGAGCCGTGTGCCACCGCACCCGTGCGCTTCGGCTCGTCCGGCAACGAAACGAAGTCGTAGGGGTGCTCCAACTTCTGCTGGAGGTCGTAGGGATCATTCCGGCCGGCATCGCGAAAGGCCTTGGGGTCACGCATGGGGGGCCTCCTCGGCGGTGTAGCGGCTGCCGAGCAGTACGCCGCCCGCCAGGTAGTCGAAACGCCGGAGCTGCGCCAAACCGGCCGGACGAGTGTTCTCGCGCACGAGGACCTCGCTTTCGAGCATCACGACTCCGGGCTCCGGCGGCCCGGCGGTGAGGACTTGCAGACCGCTTTCGTCCCAGCGCACGGTGGTCGTGGCGTCGAATGCCAGGCCCCGTTCGCGGGGTGGGCGATCGAGGGGACCGCGCTCGAAGCCGGCATCGAGGGCGCCTTCGTCGGCGATCCAGGGGCGGTCGAGTCGGGCGAGCTGCTCCGACAGCGCCTCGGCGGGAAGATGTCGAATCGAGCTCATGCCACCCACCTTCCCTTCTTGCTCGCTTCGAGGAACCGTTGCCACGGGCCGGCGCCGAGCCGGCTTTCGAGCTCGTCGCGCTGATCTCGACCGAGCTCGAGGCGATCGAAGAGACCCGCGGCGTCGCGCCGGACGCTCCAGGACTCCGGAAGGTCGATGTGGTCCCCTGCGAACAGGCCATAGCGAGCGACGTTCTCGGGGCTTTCGAGCTCACCCAGCCCGAGCAGGCGACCGGCCGGGGCCTGGCCATGGCGGCTCTCGATGACCAGCCGGCGCAGGGAGGCGGACACCCAGCCGAAGCCGCGGGTGGTGCTCGAGCCGATCTGCACGAAGCCGTCGTCGAGATCCCGCAAGAGGAAGAGGAGCAGGGCGAGCTGGTAGAGCTGGAAGTTGTGGAGCACGATCCGGCCGTCGAAGCGGCCGGCGACCACCACTTCCTGGTCGAAGAGCGCGCCGCCGCTGGCCGAGCCGAGCAGGCGGTCGATGGCGACGCCGTTCCTGTCCTCGGTGCGGTTGGCATCGGCGAGTTGCGTCCGTCGGGCTTCGCTGCCGGGTGGATCGAACCCGCCAGGCAGGTGATCGGAGATCGCCAGCCGGCTCTTGAGCGCCAACGAGCCGAAGGTGCGGCCGAGCGGGCAGGTACCGACGTGGACAGCGTCCCCACGGTCGTGCTGGCTGAACTTCTTGCGGGCGTTTTCGTCGAAGGTGCCGGTGATCGGAATGTTCTCACTGCGCAGGAGCCGCTCGGCGTGGGAGCGAAGCACTCCCTTCAAGCTCGAGCCGGGCAGGTAGACGGACGGAGCGCCGTCGACGGTGGTGCGCACCCACTCGAGGTTGGGACGGGTGGGATCGGCCCCGGAACGCCCGCGACGGATGAGGATGGGGCCCCGCGGCGTGATCGACAGCTCGAGCTGCAAACGGTTCAACTGGCGATCGAACATGGTTCCTCCTCCCCCAGATCCCATTGATGCGCCATAGCGCCGAGGAAGCGCTCGTAGGCGGCGTTCAAGGCAGGGTTTTCGGGCGTAGCGGGCGGTGGGGTGACGGCCTCGGCCGGAGGGGGCTCCGGCGTGGTGGTTTGGGGGCAGCTTCCGGCGACCCACCAGGTGCCGTCGATCTCGGTCACGGTGCCGAATTCAGCGAGGTGCAAGAAGACCATGTCCCAGCCGCCACGCTTCTTAGCGACCTTGTCGTCGAGCCCAAACGCTAGGCGGTTGTTGAAGTCCTGGCTGCGGATCTGGCGAGCAGCGACTCGTTCGCCGAGCTTGGTTCGATCGATCCGCGTCATACCCTCGAGCGCCTCGACGATTGCCTGCCAGACTGCCTGATCCCCCGTTTCGGGCCAGCGACGGGGAGCCGAATCGCCGGTTCCCGAATCGGCTGGCACCTCGGGATCTCCTTCTTTCTCAGTGGGTTCCGTGGGCTCTCCCGAATCGGCTGGCACCTCGGGAGCGAGCAGGTTCTTGCGCACGAGGAGGTCCTTGAACGGGTTCCCTCGTCCTGAGGTCGTGGTCTCGTGGAACTCCTTCCATTCGATAGCCACCTGCCCAAGGCCCCGGCTGGTCTTGCCGCCGAGGGCGAGGTGCCCTTCGTCGAGGCCAGAGAGCAGGTAGAGCAGCAGGCCGATCTCGGCGTCCGTGGGGTTGTCCACGATCACCGTAAGGCCGAAGGCGGTGCCCGGCGGCACGGCCTCGAAGTCGTAGAGGATCTTGTCCGCGGCGATCCCGCGGTCGCGGTCGATGCCCACGCCGTTGCGCAACTCGAAGACCGGCGACTCGCTCGAGAGGAGCAGGTCCGGAAAGCGCACGCGTCCGGCGAGGGCGAGCGAGCCGAAGAGCCGGCAGACGGGGCAGCTCTCGGTCCACGCTTGCTCGGCCAAGTGGCGGGAGATTCGCTCCGGGGTCTTCGCGAGCTGCACCTTGGCTTCGTCTCGCCAGCCCGTCAGGGTTTCGTGGGATATGCACGGGTCCTTTGCCACTACGTTGCAGACCTTGCGGCCGGCACCGCGGTGCAGGGCCTCGGCCGCGGAGCGCAGCACGCCCTTCAGGCTCGCGCCGGGAACGTACGGTTTGCCCTCGGCGTCGCGCACGACGGGCAGGTCCGTGGCCAATGGGTCCCCACTACCGCCAGCTCCGATGTGGAGGGAAGTGCGGGTGGTCAACACGCCCTGAAGCTGCGTGCGGCCGTGGAAGGTGTCGAGCAGAAGGTCGCTCATGACCGGTTACCTCGTACGCCTGCCGGCTTCTTTCGTTGAAGGTCCAGGAACTTCACGTAGCGGCTCGTGAAGCCGATGAAGTGACGCAAGATCTCCATCTTGGCAAGCTGCTCCGAGGTCGAACAAGCCGGGCAGCCCGAGACCTTGGCGAGGGCCTTTGCGATGGCACCGTCTTTTCCGATGAGCTGATCGAGGAAGAGATCCCCGATCCGCTTGGACCCATTCCCGACCGCGACCTCGATCGCCCAGTTCTCTCGCCGGTTGTCCCGGCCCATTTGGTAACGGAGGAAGTTCGCCACCACCGCGGGGGATTCGGTTTCCGAGGCCACCGCGGACACGTTGCGGAGCTGGGAATGGCCGAACTTCTTTTCGTCGAGACTGGCGATTCCGGCGTCTTTCACCAACTGCTCGGCTCCCGTCACGAGTTCTTCCTTGGCGAGATCGATCTCTCGCCGTTGTTCGAGCGTCAAAGTCGTCACGCGGTCACCTCCTTGGTTTTCTGGATCGCGGTATCGAGATGGATGGGATGGCAGGCAACGAGGCGGCCCCAGCCGTCGGGGCGGCCGGGGCCGAGGCCGTCGGATTCGAGGCCTTCGAGGGCCGGGCACGCCGAGCCGCCGTCGCGGGTGGCGACGATCCACACCGACCCGGGCACGAAGTGGCTGCCCACCGTGCGCGGCAGGTGGAGCCGGCGCAACCAGCCGCCGTGCACCTGCCGGCGGGTGACGCCACCGAGGAGCTCGAGACCGAGATTGCCCAGCTCGAAGTCGAGCCGACCGGCATCGAGCGCCACCGGACCGAGGGCCAGAATGACGCCCGTGGCGGAAGCGTCCGCGACCCCGAGTGCCGCCAGCGCCGCCACCCACGCCGCGTGCCGATCGGCCACCGAACCGAGATCCGGCGGTTCCTCCGTGGCCGTCCACTCGAGCCGGCCGAAGCCGCGGTTGCGGCCGCCCCCGACGACGAGACCGGCTCGGGCCGCCTTCTCCACCGCGGCCACCGCGGCACCGTCTCCGGTGACCGGCGCAAAGAGCCGCAGCGGCTCCCCCGGGGCCACGAACGGGTCGATCACCTCGAGCGTGTAGAGCAGCCCGTCGGCCGCGCGACCACTTGCCGTGTCCCGCGCCGTGCGCGTCACCGTGCGGCGCACCACCCGGGCTTTCTGCCAGCCGTTCGGGCCTCTCCACCAGCTGCCCCGCGCGCGTCGAACATCCTGCGGGCGCGGGTAGAACCGGCCGGAACGGGCCTCGGCGGCCAGCAGCAGAGCTTCGTCGACGGGCGTTCCGCCGCCCTTCGGCTCGTGCAACGACAACGGCGCCGGCAGTGCCCCGGCACTTTCAGGATGGGCATCGCCGAAAACCACCGGGCAGGGCCCGGCGATCGCCGAGAACAGCGGCGAGGGCTCCTGATCGGCCAGGTGGGCCGCCACGGCGCCGCGCAGAGTGCTGCCGTCGAGCACCGCCTTGGTCGGGGTGAAGTTGCCGCTGTCCTTGACCCCGGCGAGCTGCATGGGCTCTCGCGCCTCGAAGACCAGCACTCGAGACACCGGCCCCGGCGGGGCTTCAGGTCCCTCGGCGGATTCCGTGCTCGCCCCGTCTTCCTTGAGCATCAGCGAGACCCAACCCAGTCCCCGCCCCCGACCTCCGCCCACCTGATCTGTGACCTCGGCGGCCACGAAGAGCAGCTCGGACTCCGCGGTCGTCAAAGGCCTCGTAGCGAGGATCTCGCCCTCGAACGTGAGTCCACGGTGGGTCGGGGTCACCCGGTTTTCGAACAAGAGACCGGGCGCGGCACTGCGGGTGGCCCGCTCGAGGCTCACGTGGTGCCGAACGGCAAGGGCGGGCAAGGTATCCCCGGCGAGGGTCGCCCGTAACGTGCCGACCCGGAGAACGCCTTCCCTCCCCTGGCCGCCACCGACACCGAACAGCGCCGCCAGCTCGGCCTCGCCATGGCCCGCCGCGCGCACCAGCCGTTCGGCGGCTTCGCGCAAGGCGCCCTTGACGGCGCTTCCGGGAACCAGCGCTCCCCGGCCGTCTCCGGCCGTGACGGCGTCGGCCGTGCCCTCCGAGGCGGCATACCCACCAATGAAAATCGACCCGCGGGGCTCGAGGCAAACCGTGAAGCGCGTCATGCCGGCACCTCCATCGGGGGTTCCTGCCAGTGGTCGAGTAGCGGGAGCAAATCGGGCAGGTCGAAGATCTGGGTGTCGCCGTAGTGCGGGGCGATCTGCTCGAAGGCGGCGTCGGCCCCGAGCACGGCGTCCGGCTCGGCTCCCGCGAGATTGCGCACCAGGGCAAGCCAGGCCGGGTGGCGGGCCACCTGGTAGAGCGCATGGTTCCGCAGCTGATTCGGCCCGGCCTGGCCAAAGCGGAGCATGGCGTGGAGCTGACTGTTCCCCACGCCCCCCACGGCGGCCCGGAAAGCGCGGAGGCGCTCGGAGAAGCGCTCGAACTCGGGCAAGGAGTACGGCAGGCCGGAGCGCAGCAGATGGCCGGCGGGCGCGCCGAAGCGCTCGGGCTCGACCGACTCCGCCCGCGGCGAGCCGTCGAGCACCAAAGCGTAGGTCAGGGCGCTCCGAACCGTCCCGCCGGAGGCGTAGATCCGCCGCTTGGCGACCTTGAGGAGGGCTTCCGCCTCGAGCAACAGGTGGCGGATGGGGAAACCGGACTTCGCCAATGCGATGCCGACGCAGGCGCCGATCGGCGGATCGCGCAGAATCTCGGAGGCATCGGCTTCCCGCTCGAGATGGGCGAGCAAGTCCCGCGCGAGCGGGACCGCCACCGCCGCCGGCAGGATGGCGACGAGGTCGTCCCCGCCGCTGATCGGCAGCTGGTAGGTGCCACCCTTCGCTCCTGCTTCCATCAAGTCGTACCGCTGTGCGACCTCCGCGAAGCCGTCGCGGATCAGGTCGGCGAGCGCGCGGGAGAACCGGTAGTAGTCCCAGGGGCTTCGGAGGCCCTGGATGGTCCGGCCGATGCCGTTGCCGTCCAGGTAGAGAACGGCGTAGAACTCGCGTGAGTCTTTCAGGTCATCGAAGTTGTCGGCTTCGCCCCCCCGAGCCACCAGCCCCTTGGCGGTTTCGACTCGCTGGCCGCAGGGTGCACACTCGAGCCGGGGGCCCTGCGTCCGCTTCCTCTGCTCCGCTGCCGCGCGCCGGCCGCAGATCGCACAACGTTCGGCGAAAAACGGAACCGCGCTCTCGGCATCGGGGGACTGGAGGCCGCGTTCCCGCGCCAGCGAGCGGCCCGCATGTGAGACGGCCTCGGCGAACGATTGGCCGGGCTCAAGCGGCACCGCGGTTGTGGTCACCGTGGCCACCCGGGTGCGGAGGGCCAAAACCTCGTGCAACCGCGCCGTGATCACCGGCACCTTATCCGTCCGCACCACCGCGAAGCCCGCCCCGCCCCCGGCGTAGAGGATCTGGCTCGGCTGGAGCTCGATCCCCGTGCCGACCGCGAGCTCGGCGTCGAGCTGCTTCAGAATGCCGCTCGCCCCGCGGATGACCGAGGCGTTGGTGGTGTCGAACACGTAGCCGTGCACGCTGTTGGCGTCCCAGTGGAACAGACTCGCCCCTGGCGGCAACCGCCCCACGCCCTCCCGCACATAGGCCCGCAGCTCCGCCGCCTCCGCCCCCGCGAGCGCCAAAGCGAACCCCGCCACCAGGCGGTCGAAATCGTCGTTTTCTTGGCTTCGACTCATGCGCTTTCCCCCTCCTGCTCCAGACGAACGGAGCGGGAGGGGGAAAGGGTCAGAAGGGAATCACGTCACGAAGGCGAGGCCGGCTTCGCCTCACGGCCATGGGGCGACTCGGGGCCGAGCCACTCGCCGAGCACGAGCCAGAGCTCATAGTAGAAGAGCCACAACGCGGTCCAAGGCACGATCGTCTCGGCCAGGGAAGCCTTGCTGGACCACGCGAACTCGTCCGGCCAGTAGAGACATAGGCTTCCGTCAGAATACCGATGGAGAGCGCCCCGCACGATTCCCGGCTTGAGCACGAACACCAAGGGCGGGGCTCCGAAACGGTCCTCGATTCGGACCTGGTAGGAGGGAGACTCTGGCGTGGGCTGTAGCTTCCCGCGCCAGACTAGGCTCCCCTGTCTGTTGAACCTCGGCTTGAAGCCCGGGAAAAGCTCTTTCATCCTGACGACTTGCCAACGCGGGTCGTTGAGCTCCCGGAGAGGAGTCGCCGTCCTAGTCACCGTGGTACCTCGTTGGCCGAGAAACCACGGAAGGCGAGCCAACTCCCACCACGAGTCCGGTTGATCCGACCACGGCGCGTCCTGGCTGTATGGAGAGGCCCAGCGCCTTGAGGTAGTCCTTGACTGAATCTTCGCTGGGCCAATGGTCCCCGAACACCTTCTTCCACTTCTCGTGTGCCCTCTCGTCGGTGCTTGCCGCGAGAGCGGCCGAGGCCCACGAACGACTCTCGTCGATCCGCCGCATGAAGGTCTCGAAGTGCTCGCGAGACCATCCCTTGGTGATGAGCGGGTGAGGGTAGCGCTCGAGCTCGACCAGACCTGGGTCGTAAATCCGAGGCGACCCCTCACCTTCTTCGAACAATTTCTTGAATTTCTTCCAGATGTGTTCGAAGAGGTCGGTAACGATGGCGGCCCAACCCCGGCCGGCGAGCTTGAGGTCGAAGTCCCGAACCGCGTAGAAGACCATCGCTTCAAGCACGTAGCTCTTCGGTTTTCGATTCGCCATCTGGGCATCTCGCCAGGCCTTGAAGAGCTTGACGAGTGGCACGACCTTGGCGCCGTGCTCCTGGTTCAACTCGGTCAGGAGGTCCGCGTAGCCCAGGGGATTCGAGTCGATCCACTTGGTCTGCTCCCGATCCGGCACTTTCAGCGGATCGTGCGTGTCGTTCGGCGCGTAGGCCGGCACGATGTCGAGCTGGAAGCCCTCATCGGGAAGATCCAGACGCACGGACCTCCGTTGGCCTGAAACCTCAGCCCTGGCGTCGGGGTACTCGTCGAGCGCCTTCTTGACGTCCCGCAGCACCGCGTTCGGAGTGCGCGCCGTCTGATCTTCCGGCAGGAAGAGCAACACATCCACATCCTTGATCTCAAGGATCGCGGTGTCGCGGAAGTAGGAGCCCGTCAGCCGGGTGTGCGGGGCGACGGTCTCGAACGAGTGGTCCTTGAGAAAACTGCGGACGTCCTCGGGAAGCCGCTTGGCAACCTTGAGCCGGTCGGCCGGGGGGTTGATGTTCTTGAGTAGAGTGCGGAAGTAGTCGGCAATGGGGGCCATGGAGTTCTCATCTCCTTCGCGGCTTCAGAACGGAACCTGGGCGCCACCATGCCGCAACTTCAGACCAGCGAGTTCGCGGGGGTCGATGACGATCGACGGCTCATATCGCTGGGACTTGAGTCCATGGAAGTCCCATTCGTAGAGTTGAATTCGCCCTAGAGGACCTGCAACCTGGCCTAGCAGGAAAGCGAAGGAGATCGGCGCCGAGAAGAACAGGTGCAACGTCGCCCCTAGGAGCCTGCGCCCCAGGACAGTCACGAGCCCGACCCGTTCCCTTCGGTGTCTCGTAGAT
>CXWL01008980.1_pt1 | contig 46533 bp, 38 predicted proteins | sample 590931 | NCBI WGS metagenome assembly CXWL01 (sample SAMEA3498368, study PRJEB10139) | groundwater metagenome | biome: water well; material: biofilm material | place: Germany | collected 2015-04-27 | reverse complement strand
ACCCCCCGGCCCCCTCTCCCAACCGCCCGCGAGCCCGCCCCCGGGAGAGGGGGAGGAAGAGAAGATCAATTTCATGAGGCCGGCTAGCCCAGTCGCACCGCCGCCTCCGCGAGGGACAGCTTCGCGACTCCCTCCCCGCCCGGCAGGCGCCGGTCTTCGCTGAGGAAAGCCCCCACTCCCGCCACCTCGGCGGTGGCCAGGTGGACGGCGTCGGGAGTGCGCAGGCCGTGCCGAGCGCGCAGCTCCGCCGCGCGCTCGGCGATTTCGGCATCGACCCCGAGGACGGTCAGGTTCGGGAACGAGTGGAACAGCTCTCGGTAGCGCTCGGCCAGCTCCGACTGGCCCGCGCGCTTGGGTACCACCAGGACCTCGAGGAGCGCCAGGACCGACGCGACCAGTCGGCAGCGGCCCTGCTCGGCGGCGGCCAGGATCTGGCCCGCCGCCTCGCCGAAGCGCTCGTTGCCCTCGAAGTGGTAGACGAAGAGCATCGAATCGACGCCGTAGAGCGGGGGCTCGGCGCCCTTTCGCCGCCAGCGCGGCGGCCGCGCGCTCACGGCTCCCCCCCTTCGTCCCAGGCGTCGCGCTCGCGCTCGATCGCCGCGGACCCGCCTCCGGCCTGGCGCCACAGCTCGGCCCCCAAGCCGCGCGTGGCGACCGTCCAGCCGCCGCGGGCGGCGGTCAGGACGGCACGGTCGCCTTCCAGGCGCAACACCACGCGGTCTCCGGCCTTGAGCCCGAGTCGGTGGCGGATCGCGGCGGGAATGGTGATCTGGAACTTCTCGGTCAGGGTGGCGGTCGGGTCGTTCATGGGGGCATCCTCGTGTGGATGCCTTACATGGTAACGACTGTGTAAGGAGATAGCAAGAGGCCGATCTAGGTCGAGTGCAGGAGTCATCGTCGTTTCCCTCCAGAAGCTCATTGACGAAAAGCCCGGGGCCGATCTGTCAGTGAGCAGAGGGTGGGCCGAAATTTCTCCGCCGGGACCGTCACTCCCAGAAGATCCGCAACTTCTCGAGGAAAGGACACGCCCATGGCCAGGAAAGCTCCGACTCAAGCCAACTTCTTCGACCTCAAGCGCGGCACCGTCTCGATCACGTTCTCCGCCACCGACTTCGGCGGCCAGCCGAATCTCTCGCTCGCCGAGGGCAGCGGTAGCCGCACGTTCCGCGGCGACGAGATCACGATCCAGAAGACCGCCCTCGGAACGCTGCTCACGGTGACTCTCGAGGCCATTCCGGATCTCGAGTCCAAGCTGCTCTCGGTGCTCCTGCCGGACGTGAACGTCGGTCCGAAGAACCGCGAGCGGGTCACCTCGGTCGTGATCCACACCACCGAACGGACCTCGATCGGCGGCCCGAACCTCGTCGTCGGGGCGATCCAGATCTACAAGAAGGCTCAGATCTTCCGCGGCTACGCCAGTTTCGTGCTGACCTGAGCGCCCGGGACCTGCAATCACGGGCGGACACGTTGGTCCGCCCCTACGGCGGCGCTTCCTGTAGGGGCGGACCAGCGTGTTCGCCCTCTTCCGACGTGCATTCTGGGGCGCAGTTGCGGAAAGTCGTACTTAGAACCATTGGAATGCTTCTAAGTATTTGCTTTTGACGAGCGAGAGTCCTACTCTCGGGACGTTGACCAGAGCCGATTCTGGAGGATCTACCGAGCCGGGCTGACCCGCTGTGTCAGAAGGCCGTGGCTCGGCGCGAAGTCCCTCCGGCAGGAGGTGGTGATGCGCTCTGTCGTCGCTCTGTCGGGCTCGTTGTTGGCCCTTTTCGGGGCCCTGGTCACCACCGCGGCCGCCCCCCAGGCGGCCCATCCCCCTCTCGAACCGCTGCCGGACGAACACGGCGAGGCGCTCTACCCGAGTGCCGCCCAGTGCGCCAACTGCCATCCCGGGCAGTACGAGGAATGGCGCTACTCGTCCCACGCCTACGCCTCGATTTCCCCCATGTTCCACAAGTTCGAGCAGCTGATCAACGACTTGTCCCAGGGCACTGTGGGCTACTTCTGCCTGCGTTGCCACTCGGGCGTGGGCACCGCCCTTGGTGAAAGCCGGGACGCGCCGCTGTGGGAGCGGCCGCGGGTCTCGCGCGAAGGGGTCACCTGCGTCACCTGCCACCGGGTCGAGGAGCTCTACGGCAAGGTCAACGGCGAGCGCCGGGTGATCCCCGGGGACATCCACCAGCCCATATACGGACCGATCGGCGGCGACGGCGTGCGCGAGGTGGTGACCGATCCCGGGGCCTGGAACGTGAGCCTGGCACCTGGCCAGATGGGCCTGGCCATGCACGGCGCGGGGATCGACATGCCCCAGCTCGCGAAGTCCGAGTTCTGCCTGTCCTGCCACCAGGTGGCGGTGCACCCGGGCATCAAGCTCGAGACGGTGTGGGACGAGTACCGGGCCTCGCCGGCCTTCCGGGCGGGCACCACTTGCCAGGACTGCCACATGAGCACCAAGCCGGGCCAGGCGAGCGGCTACGCCCACGGCCCCGCGGCGGTGGTCAACGGCCGAGTGGTGAACCCGGACCGCAAGCGCACCAACCACGCCTTCGTGGGGCCGGGCTACCCGATCACCCACCCCGGTCTCTTTCCCCATCACCCGGAGGCCGAACGCTTCACCGTCCAGGACTGGCTGGCCTTCGACTACCGCGCCGGCTGGGGGACCCGGGATTTCGAGGCGCGGGTGGCGAAGAAGGAAGTCTCGATCGACTTCCCGGCCGTGTGGCGCTCCCCCGACGACCGAGTCGAGGCGCGGCTGATCGTCGACGACAACCTGGCCCAGCTCGAGATCAAGCGCGCCCTGCGCCAGGAGCTGATGGAGGCGGGCTCGCACCTCGACGGCCCGTTCTTCGCGAGGCCACCCCGCGCCGGCCGGTCTCTCGACTTCCATTACCTCGTGACCAACCGCAACGCGGGTCACAACCTGCCCTCGGGTTCCCTGGGCGCCCAGCCGGAGATCTGGCTGAACGTGGCGCTCCTCGACCCCGACGGGGAGAATGTGTGGGAGTCGGGCTTCGTCGACCGCCACGGCGACATGGCCGATGTCCACTCCCGCGAGGTGGCCGAGGGGACGCTGCCCCACGACGGCCAGCTGTTCAACCTCCAGAGCAAGTTCCTGACCTCGAACTTGAAGGGCACGGACCGGGAGATGATTCTGCCCGTCCCCTTCGATCCCGATCCGATTCCCTTCATCCGCCCCGCGGGAGTGCCCACCTCGGTGCTCAACCACCCGCCCGGCATCCGCATGGAGAAGCGCAGCCTGCCGCCCCTCGGGTCGCGCGAGGCCCGCTACTCGGTGCCCGGGAAGCTGCTCGCCAGGCCGGGCAAGTATCGGCTGGCGGTGCGCCTGCGCAGCCGCGCCGAGCCCATGTACTTCATGACCTTCGTGGGCGCCACGGCGGACATGGAGCGGGCCATGAACGAGTGGATGGTGTCGATCCACCCCTACACGGTCGAGTTCGAGGTGGCGGCGAGAGGTGCGCGATGACCGGCGCGATCCTCGCCCTGCTGCTTTCCCTCGGCCTGGCGACCGGCGGCGAGCCTCCCGCCGTGGATCCCGGAGCGACCGTCGTAGCCCACGACGAAGGGGCCTTCCGGCCCGATCCCGCCTACCAGGCCGCGCCCTACGACCCGGCGGCCCAGGAGGCCATCTACGGCGGCAAACACCTGAACCCTACTGCCCGGCCGCTGGTCGAGCTGGGCCGGCCGCTGTTCGACCGCGGGGCCTACGAGCGTGCCGGCCTGGGCCTGGGCGACCTCAATCCCACGGCCCAACACTTCCTGGTCTACGGCGACGTGCGCGTGGCCGCCGCCTGGAACGACGACGGCGTGAGGGACGCCGCGGGCGAGACCGGCCAGGGGCGGGTGGCGGTGCGGCTGAACCTCGACTTCGACTGGAAGCTGACCGCCACCGAACGCCTCCATTTCTTCATTCGGCCCTTCGACAAGGACGGCCGGTTCCTCCGCTACGACTTCGGCGGCAAGGACGACGACGGCTTCGAGGAACGCTTCGACAGCAACCTCGAGACCCTGTTCTTCGAAGGTGAGGTCGGGCCGATCGTGGCCGGGCTGACCGGCCGGGACCACCGCATCGACATTCCTTTCGCGGTAGGTCTCGTCCCGCTTCTGACCCAGAACGGCGTGTGGCTCCAGGACGCGTTCGAGGGCCTCGCCTTCACCCTGCCGGCAAAGAGCAGCGCCGGGCTCGACATCAGCAACTTCGACCTCACGTTCTTCGCCGGCTTCGGCCGCGTGACTACCCCGGCGGCGCCCGAGGACGGCACCCGCATGGCCGGCTTCGCGGGTTTCGTCGATGCTCACAAAGGCTACTGGGAGTGGGGCTACGGCTACGTCGACGCGGAGGACTCGGCGCGCTCGTACCACAACGTCACCGTCGCCTTCTCGAAGCGCTGGGGCGCGGTCTTGTCCCAGAGCGTGCGGGTGATCGGCAACTTCGGCCAGGACGACTCCCCCGGCTTCACCCCGAGCGCCGACGGCTGGCTGTTGTTGGTCGAAAGCTCGCTGATCGGCCGGAAGCCCTACACCGTGGTGCCCTACGTCAACCTGTTCTTCGGCGTCGACCGCCCCCAGGCCCTCGCGCGGGCGGCCGGCACCGGTGGCGTCGTGGCCAACACCGGCATCGCCTTCGAATCCGACGGGCTGACCGGTTCGCCATTCCTCGACGACTCCGGGGCGGAGTCCTTCGGCGGTGCCCTCGGCTGGCAGAACCTGTTCGATCTGGATCAGCAGCTGGTGCTCGAGGTGGCCGGGGTGGACCGCCGCGGCGACCGCTCTGCCCTGGGCGCCGAGTACGGTGTGGCTGTGCGCTGGCAGAAACCCGTCACGAACGCGTGGCTGGTGCGCGCGGACGGCTTCCACGGCTGGCGGGACGAGCCCGCCCCGGGCGTAGAGGACACCTTCTTCGGCCTTCGGCTCGAGCTGCGGCGCAAGTTCTAGGGGAGCACCATGACGACCGAGCTCCGTTTTGGCAAGTACGAGGTCGTCGGCTCGATCGGCGAGGGCGGCTTCGGCAAGGTCTACCGCGGGCGGGACCCGGACTTGAAACGCGCCGTGGCGATCAAGACCTGCCACGCCGCGGATCTCGATCTGCGCCAGCGGTTCATCCGCGAGGCCGAGATCGTGGCCCGGCTGAATCACCGGAACATCACCACCGTCTTCGACTTCGGCACCGAGGGCGAGGTGCCCTACCTGGTCATGGAGCTGCTCTCGGGCGACGACCTGCAGACCGTGATCCGGCGCGGCGGACCGCCCGGCGGCGTCCGCGAGGCCGTGCGCATCCTGCGCGCCGTGGCCGAGGGTCTGGCCCACGCCCATCGGCTGGGCATCGTCCACCGCGACATCAAGCCGGCGAATCTGCGGGTGCTGGACGACGGGTCGGTCAAGATCATGGACTTCGGCATCGCCAAGCTCCAGAATGCCGATCACACCCTGACCCAGACCGGCACCGCCATGGGGACCTCGGGCTACCTGCCGCCGGAGCAGCTGCGCGGCGAGCCGGTGGACCACCGGGCGGATTTGTTCTCCTTCGGCGCCACTGCCTACGAGCTGCTTTCGGGCCGTCGGCCCTTCGAGGGCGACGACCTCTCGCGGGTGCTCTATCGCATCGTCCACGAGGACCCGCCGCCCTTGTCGTCGGTCGTGGCGGGCTGCCCGCCGGCCCTCGAGCGGCTGGTGGCGCGGTGCCTGGAGAAGGACCCGGCTCGCCGGCCGGCGGACTTCGGCGCCGTGATCGCCGAGCTCGACGCCCTTGTCGTGGCGGGCACATCCGCCTCCGCCGCCGGCACCCTGGCCCCCACGGTGCTGGCCACCGGGGCGGCCACGGGACGGCCCGCGGATTCCCGACCCGGCGCCCCCCGCTCGAGCGACAGCTACCGCACGGCCCTCGGCCCCCGGCGCTGGCGCGGGCTGGGAGTGGCGGCGGCGCTGGTGGTCGCGGCCGGCGCCGCGGGCCTGTGGCTCTGGCCCTCCGAGCCGGTCACCGTGCCGGTCACCGGGCCGATCGCCCAGCTCGGCAGCAGCCCGGAGCCGGCGCAGTCCACCTCCCCGAGCCCAGCCCCGAGCTCGCCCGAGACCGGAACTGCCGTGAGTCCGGCGCCCGGCGCGCAGCCACCCGCGGACCCCGCACCGGTCCCGGCGGATCCGCGACCGGTCGACCTCGGAGGCCAGGAAGCCGCGCCGGTGACCCCGGCGCCGGCGACCGGATCCCCCGAGCCGAAGCCCCAGCTCCCGGCCCCGGCCGGACCGGCGAGCCCGAGCCCGGCACCCGTCGAGCCGGAGCCCTCGCCCGCACCCGAGCCCGAGCCCGAGCCGGCGGTGCCCACCGTCCCCGCCGGTCCCGTGCCGCTGGCCGTCCTGGCCCTCGGCCTGACCGCCGAGACCCACGCGCGCTATCCCCAGCTGGCCGACGCCAGCGTCGGCCTCGGCATCCACAACCGGGTGGTCCAGGAGCTCGACGAGACCGGCCGGTTCCGGCTGGTCGAAGACAACCCGAAGATCCTCCAGGATCTCGTGGCCAACCAGTGGGCGGCGGCCGGCGGCGCGGTGGACTCCGCCTCCGCCGCCCAGCTCGGCCGGCGCCTCGGCGCACGCTACGTGGTCTATGGCGAGGTCTACGAGTTCGCCCTGCGCGACCTTTCCCGCAAGGAGCGGGAGGTCCGCCTCGGCCTTCAGTTGCGGCTGGTGAACGTCGAGACGACCGAGTACGTGCCCGCCTCCGCGAGCGCCACCGTGCGCGCCCGGGGGCCGGTGCTCGAGGGCGAGCAGAAGAAGGACTTCGCCCGGTCGGCGGTGGGGGAGGCGACCGCCGCGGCCATTACCCAGGCGGTTCGCGACTTGATCTCGAAGGCAACGGCGCGGGGCTTCCTGCCCGGCGCGGGAGGTTCCCCGTGAGTGGATCGAGAGGTACTCTCCTCGTCTTCGTCGCCGGCTGGTCGATCTTCGGAGCCGGGGCCGCCGAGGCTGGCTTCTGCCTCGGCCGCAACTGCGGCATCGAGGACCCCACCTTTCATTGCCACAGCCGGAACTCGCAGCAGAACGAGTGCTGGGATCAGCTCGACGACGCCTGCGAGGACGTGCCCGGCTTCCGGGTCCGCGCCGGCGAGGCGACGTCCTGCAGCCTCGGCGGCGACGTGCTGGCGCCCCTCGGGGCACTCGGCGGCGCCCAGAATCTGACCCTGGTGGGTGGCCACGAGGTTTTCCGCGGCCAGCTCCGGCGTCCTCTGGTGACCCGGGCGGAAGCGGCGGAACGGGCCGCGGAGGCGGCCGGCGACGACGACGACGATGACGATGACGGCGAAGAGGACGGCGAGGCGGACGCGGATGCCGCCTTCCACTTCGACGAGATGGCCACCGCCCTCGAGCGCGAAGACTGGCAGCTCGCCGGCACCGACGGCGAAACCCTCGGCGCCCATTTCGGATGGTTGCGCCAGACCGGCTCCGGCCACCGCTTCTCGGCGGCCGCGAGCTACCAGCGCGCAGACCCCGACGGCGGCGACGCGGCGGATCTCGTGCACCTCGATGTGGGCTACGGTCACACTCTCGACTGGGGCGATTGGGCCGAGTGGCACTGGGGCCTCGGCGCCACCTTCAACCGGCTCGACGCCCGGGTCGAGCAGGATTCCTCCGGCGGCACCGGCCAGCTGGGGCTCTACAAAGCCTTCGACAACGGCCACCAGCTCTCGGGTGGCCTGGTGCTCCAGTTCCTCTCGGGCAGCGACCTCGACGCGGATCTGAAGACGATCGGCGTCGGTGCGGCCTACGGCGTGCCCATCGGCCAGCGGCTGGGTGTCGATGTCGAGCTCTACCACGTCTCGGTTCTCGACACCGTGTTGACCCAGGACCGGTTCCTGACCGCGGCGGCGCTGGTTTCCTGGTACGTCTCGCCGCGCTTCGGCCTGACCCTCGGCTACCGGGTTCTCGAGGGCATCGACGACCTCGACAGCCGGACGATCACCCTCGGCACCTCGAGCCGGTTCGACTGAGGTCCGATGATCGGCCGCCCCTTCGCGCCCTGGTTGTGCCTGGCCCTCGGCCCCGTTGCCGCGGTGGCGGCGGCCGGCGAGCTGTGCCTCGGAGTCGACTGCGGGCGCGACAAGGAGTCCTACCGCTGTCACAGCATCGATGCTCGGGGGGTCGAATGCTGGAGCCCGGACGACGGCTGCGAGCGGGCCGCCGGGTTCAGCCGGGAGCGCGAAGGGGCGCGCCGTTGCCCCCTGCGCGTCGCCAGCTTTCCCGGCGGCGGGCTGACGCGCGTCCTCGGTGGCTGGAGCGTCCTCGACGGGCCGGGAGCGCGAGCCGCGTCCGCCCGCGCGGATCGCTCGCCGGCTCCCATCCCGTCTCCCGAAGGGGGGACCGGGCTCGAGGGCGAGCGCGGCGGCGGGCACTTCGATGCCGTCACCACCACCGTCGAGCGCGAGGACTGGACGCTCCCGGCGGCCCGCGGCGAAACCTGGGGTGCCGCGGTGTCCTGGCTGCGCGAGACCGCTTCCGGACGGCGCTTTTCGGCCGAGGCCAGCGCCCAGCGCTCCGAGCCGACGGATCGGCCGGCCGCCGAGCTGGTCCACGGGGCGGTGGGATTCGGGCACTCGCTCGCGCCACCGCCCCGCCTTCCCGCCCTCGAAGCCTGGTGGGGCGTGGCGGTCGAGGCCGCGGAGCTCGACGAGGGCGGGTTCGAGGGGGGCGGGCTCGGTGCGATCGCACCGCGTCGCTTCGCCGGAGCCAGCGCCCACCTGGGCGTGGGCCGTTCCTTCGCTTCCGGCCGCCGCGTGGCGGGCGCCGTGGTCTTTCAGATCCTGACCGGTCACGACCTGGGGGACGACCTGGCCACCGTGGGCCTCGGCGGGGCCTGGGACCTGCCGCTCGGTTCCCGCTTCCTCCTCGAGATCGAAGCCTTCGGGGTCGAGATCCTCACCCCGGATCAGCCCGAGGACCGCTTCGTCCACCTGTCGGCCCTCGGCACCTGGTTCGCGTCCCCTCGCTTCGCCCTGACCCTCGGCTATCGCACCCTCGAAGGCCTCTCGGGGCTCGACAGCCGGACCGTGACCCTCGGGGCTTCGAGGCGGTTCGAATGAGGGGAAAGCCGTGGCGGGCGCTGGCCGTGGTGGTGTTCGTGATCGGGTGCGCGGGAATCGCCGCCCAACCGCCCCGGGAAGACCCAACCGCCGGGGTAGCGGCCGGCCCTGTGCCGGCCGGGGTGGGCGGGGGCGCGCTGTTCGCCGGGGGATGGATGCCCGTGTCGCCGCCGTCGTCCGTAGGGGCACGGCATGCCGTGCCCCTACCCACGGCACATCAGACGGTTACGGTCGATGCCGTCGCTCCCACTCTCCTCGTGGCCGGCTTCGACAACCTCGTCGCGGACAAGAAGTGGCGCGATTTCCGGCTCGGCATGGGGCTCGTCGGGCGGCTGGCCGAGGGGCTGACGGTTGAGGGCGACTTCGTCCTGCTCGAGTCGCGCGGGCTCGCGGCCTCGGTGCGCGAGGCGGCGGGCGGCCGGTGGGTGAGCGAAGCCCCGGTGCCTCTCGACGTGGCCGCCCTGTTCGACGCTTCCGGGGCCGACTGGATCGCCAGCGGCACCTTCGAAAAAATGGCGGTGACTCGCGATCGGGTCACCGGCCTCGTCTCGGCTCGGCGCTTCCTGTATCGGGCTGAAGTTTCTCTCTGCCTCCTGCCGGCGCGCGGGCGCGAGCTGTGCGCCCGCGGCAGCGGCGAGAGCAAGACCACCACCATCGGGGCGTTGATCGAGTACCGCGGCAGCGAAGTCGCCTTCGACCAGGCCGGCCCCGCCCAGGCCCTCGACCGCGCCTTGGCCGATGCCGCCGGCCGCCTGCTGGTCGACTGGCGGCGCGCCCATCCAGCCCCCTCGCCGCCGGTCCAGCCGGTGGGTCCGGCTACTGAGCCGCTGCCGATCTACGTCGCCTCCTTCGACGTCGCTCCGTCGGCCCTCGAGCGGTGGCCGGCCCTGCGCGCGGCGGGAGTGGGGCTGGGGCTCGCCCAGCGCATCGCCGACGCGGTCTACGGCAGTGGCCGGTTCCAGTTGCTCGAGGAGAAGGCCGAGGTGGTGGCGCGCCTCGCGACCGGCCTGGACGGCTCGGTTCCACCGGCGGACGAGGTGCTGCCCGAGGCGGACTGGCTGCTCTACGGCGAGATCAACGAGGTCACCGTGACGGCCCACGAGAAGGCCTTCTCGAAGTCGACCGACGAAACCCGCGTCAGCGTTCAGCTACGGCTGGTCGAGCGGGCGACGCGGCGGGTCCGGCTGGCCACGGGAGTGGGGGCCGCCACCTCCCCCGGCACCCGCCTCGGCGCACACAACAACCAGCTCGATCCGGCCGCCGTTGCCGAGGCCACCGGCCGGGCGGTGACGGCGGCGGCGGAGGAGTTACGGTGAGGCGAGCGGTCTTCTCGGTCCTGCTGGGCGTCCTCGGCGCCACGGCCCCCACAGCCGCCAGTGCGCTCGATCCGAAGCTCACCGTCGGCCCGGAGGAATGCGCTCGTTGCCACAATCTCGAATTCGGGGTGTGGAAGAAGACGGCCCACGCCGCCCTCTACGACTCGCCGGAGCCCCTCCACCAACGACCGCGAGCTCTCGAGATAGCCGGCCGGCTGGGCCTGCCGCTGATCAAGACCGACAGCCCGTGCCTCGAGTGCCACTTCACTCCCAAGGCCAGCGGAGGCCGGGTGACCGCCCGCGCCGGGGTCTCCTGCGAGTCGTGCCACGGTGCGGCCGCGAACTGGCTGACCGTCCACAACACCTTCGAGGGCCGCCGGGCGGACCGTCTGGTCGAGAGCTCCGAGACGGCGCGGCGGCGCAGCGAGGCCAACGCCGCGGCCGGGATGTTCGCCCGCGGCCGGATCTACGACCTGTACTCGCGCTGCTTCGGCTGCCACACCGTACCCGACGAGCAGCTGGTGGACGACGGCGGCCACACCGCGGGCGGCAGCTTCGACCTCGTCGCGCGGTTCGACGCCGTGCGCCACCTGTTCGTCACCGGCGCCCGTCAGGCGAACGCCCCGCTGCCCGTCGAGCGCCGGCGGGACCTGCGCCTCCTCGGCCCGCTGGCGGAGCTCGAGCACGGCCTCCGGAACCTCGCCGCGGCGCGCGGCGACGGCGCCTGGAAGACCGCCCAGGCGGATCGCGTCGAGCGCGCCAGAAAAGCACTCAAGCGGCTCGAAAAGCAGGTCGCCGTGCCGCTCCTCGGCCAGGCCCTGGCGGCCAGCGAGGGCTTCGCCGCGGCGGACGCGCCACGCCTCGTCCAGGCGGCCGAGGCCGTGGCCCGGGCGGGACGCGACTACTTCGCGACCCGCGAGCGGCCGGAGCTGGCGGCGCTCGACCGGGAGGCTGAACGAGAGGCCAACTTGGAGTTAGGGCCCGAGCCGGGCGCAGTGGCGGAGGTCGTCGCCGACGCCAGCGGAGGGGCCGCCGCCGATCCGGCGAGCCCGGAGTCCACGGGCGGCACCGCCCCCGGTGCTCCCGTCGCCGTTCCGGGCGGCGGCGGCGGCGTGCGGCTCGGGGCGACGGGAGCGAGCGGCGTCGAGGGCGAGCTCCGCAAGGTCCTGCGCGCCCCCGCGACGAACCACCCAGTGATCGACCCCGGGCGCTGCGGCGGCTGTCACGGCGACGCGAACCGCTGGTGGAGCCGGGACCCCCACAAACGCGCCGCGGACCCGTTCCTGGACGGCGCCCCGCGGGCGCGCCAGATCGCCACGGCTTACTTCGGACGTTCGAACGTCGACCTCGGAAGCGGCCGGACGGTGTGCTCGAACTGCCACGCCACCGTCGTCACCGGCGACGAGGCCGAAGAAGTCGCCGCCGGGGTGAGCTGCCAGAGCTGCCACGGCGGGGCGGGCAAGTTCTTCGAGCCCCACAAGAACAGCGGCCTCGGCCGCGCCCAGCGGCTGGCCCTCGGCCTGGTGGATCTCCAGGATCCGGCCACCCGTGCCCGCAACTGCGCCAGCTGCCACTACGTCACCGATCGCCGCCTGCTCTCGGCGGGCCACCCTCCGGGCCAGGGCTTCCGGCTCGGCGAGCGGCTGGCGAAGATCGTCCACTGGCAGCGGTCCCAGCCGGATGGCCTTGCCCTGGCCGCCGCCTGGGACGGGGAGATCGCCCGTCGCGGGCCGCCGCCGGCCGTGCGGGTGGCGGCGGGCGGCGCGCCGGCGGGCGATCCGCTGTCGGGATCGATATCCGAGGCCGCGCGCATTTCGGCCGCGACGTTTCCCGTGGACCGGGTCCACGCCGGGCCCTCGACCGCCCGCGCGGCCCTGGGGACCGGCCGGGTGGCGACGGGCCTTCCGAGACCTCCCGCCCGCCGGTCCGCCCCCGCTCTGTCGAGCTGGCCCGCCGACGCCGGGGAGCGCCCCTTGCCCGAGCTCCTCGACCTCCTCTGGGAGCGCCTGCGGCGCCTGACCGAGGAGCCTCCACCGTGAGCGGCGAGGATCGGGTAGGCGCCACCGAGCTGCGGCGGGACGAACAACATCGCGACCGCTGGTCTTCGGTCGAGAGCCGCTCGGGCCTGGTCTCGATCTCGGGGCGTCTGTCGCCCGCCGAGCTCGGGAAACTCGAGCTGTTCGCCTCCTACGACGCCGACTTCCTCGCCCGCCTTTCGCCGGACGTTTCCGTGGCCCGCTGGCAGGAAGGGGCCGTGCTGTTCGAGGAGGGCAGCTACCTCGACCTCGCCTTCGCGATCGTCGCGGGCACCGTCGAGGTCTACCTCGAGCGCCTCGCCGACCCGGGCCATGCCGCTGCCCGCCGGCCCATCTTCGACCCCGGTCGCACGGTCTACGGCAAGGTCCCCGACGACGTTCTCGGCGGCGGCACGGTGCCGGCGCCCTCGCGGACGGTGCTGGCGCCGCCCGGTCCGTCCTCGGGCATCACCTTCCTCGCCACCCTGGACTTCAACCTGCCCCGCGGCGGCGCGGTGCACCTCGGCCCGGGCGAGGTGCTGGGCGAGATCGGGGCCATGACCGGCTGGCCCCAGGCGGCCACCGCTCGCTGCCGGACCCCGGTCGAGGTGATCCAGCTGCGCCTGCCGGCCCTCCGCGCCCTGCGCCGCAAGTCGAGCGCGTTCAAGGACCGGCTCGACGCCGCCTACCGCCGCTTCGCCCTCGACGACCAGCTGGCCTCGACGCCGCTCCTGGCCGCCGCGCCGGCGGAGCTGCTGCAGAGGATCAAGACCGAGCTCGAGCTGGTCTCTCTCGAGCCCGGCGAGGAGGTGTGCCGCGAGGGCGAGGCGGCGGTGGACCTGTTCGTTCTGCGCTCGGGCTTCCTGCGCATCTCCCAGAAGGCGGGGGAGGGCGAGCTGTCGGTCAATTACCTATCGAAGGGCATGACCCTCGGCGAGGTCGAGCTGGTGGCCGAAACGGCCACCTGGACGGTCACCGCCCGGGCAGTGGAGCACGCCGAGCTGATCCGGGTGCCCGCCGCCCGCGCCCGCGAGCTGCTCGCCGCCCGGCCCGAGCTGGCCGCCGCCCTGTGGCGCTCGGCCCTCGATCGCGTGCAGGAGAGCGGTGCCGCCCGCCGCGACCTGCGCCGGTCGGAGTTCCTCGAGACGGCGCTCGAGCGCGGGCTGGTGCAGGGCAATGCGCTGCTCGTCATCGATCTCGAAAGCTGCACCCGCTGCGACGACTGCGTGCGCGCCTGCGCCGCCACCCACGACGGCCGCTCCCGCTTCGTGCGCGAGGGCGACAAGGTGGGCACCCTCCAGGTAGTCCACGCCTGCTACCACTGCCGCGATCCGGTGTGCCTGGTGGGCTGCCCCACGGGTGCCATCCACCGCGCCGGCACCGGCGCCGTGGTGGCCGTGGACGAGGACATCTGCATCGGCTGCGGGGCCTGTGCCCGGGCCTGCCCCTACGACGCCATCCTGATGCACCCCTCGGGGGAAACCTGGGGGCCGGACATGGTGCCCGAGAGCCTGCGCGGGCGGGAGCGCCAGGTGGCCAGCAAGTGCGATCTTTGCCACACCCGGCCCGAGGGACCGGCCTGCGTGAGCCACTGCCCCAACGGCTGTGCCCACCGGGTGGGCAGCCTCGAGGCCTTCGAGGAGCTGTTGTGGCGGCGGTGAGGCTCCCGCTCGTCCTGCGCCGCGTGCGGGCCCTGCGCTCGGTCCAGCGGCCCGCGTGGCTGGTCGGCTTTCTGGGTGTCGCGGCCCTGGCCCTGGCTCTCTATGCCGTCGGTGGCGGGCTCACGGAGATCACCCCGGGCTCGGCCTGGGGCCGTGGCTGGGGTCTCGGCGCGGCGGTGCTCTTCGCCGCGCTGCTCGCCCTCGGAGCGCGCCGCCGGTTGCCCCTGGGCGCGCCGGGTTGGCTGGGGCGCGATCGCGCCCAGGCCTGGGTGCAGTTCCACGTCTACGGCGGCGCCCTCTTCGGCCTCTTCCTGCTCTTCCACACCGGCGGCCAGCGCCCGCGGGGCGTCGTCCTGACCCTCCTGTGGGCCGCCTCCTGGTGGGTGGTGGCCTCGGGCCTGGTGGGCGTGGTGCTCCGGAAGTGGCTGCCGCGGGTGATGGCCTCGGGCCTCGCCACCGAGGTGCTCTACGAACGCATTCCGGAGCTGGCGGCCGAGATCGAGATGCGGGTGAAGAAGCTCGGGTCGGGAGCCTCGCCACCCGTGGCGGACTACTGCCGGCGGGTGCTGCCGGGGCTCGGCCGGCCGCGGCGCCGCTGGCGGTTCCTGATCGACCCCGGCGCCGGCCAGGCCAGGATTCGCTCGGAGATCGCCTTCCTCCGCCCGCTCGTGCCCGAGACGGAGCGCGAGCAGGTCGACGAGCTGGGCGAGCTCCTCGTCACCCGTCTCGAGCTCGACGCCCACTGGACGCTCCAAGGTCTCCTGCGCGGCTGGCTGCGGCTCCACCTGCCGGTGGCCTTCGGGGCCGCGGCGCTCCTCGTCGTCCACCTCGTGACCCTGGGGCTCTACTGACATGGCGACTCCCCGGCCGGGCCCTCGATCGAGCAAGGGGACCTTCGGGCCGGCGCGGCTGCCGCTCAGTCCGCGCTATGCCGTGCCCTCCCGCCAGCGCGGGTGGCTGGCCCTGATCGGCCTCGGAGCGGCCGGAGCCGTGGCGCTGCTGGTGCTGCTGCCGACGCTCTTCGGGGCGCGGCAGACGCTGTCGCCGGGGCCGCTATCTTCCGCCCATGCTCGGCTCGGGGCGACCTGCGAGGCGTGCCACGGCGCCGGTGGCTCGGGCGTGGACGACTCGCGCTGCCTTGCCTGTCACGAGCGCGCGGGGGTGGCCAAGGGCAGCTTCGAGCTCGCCCGCCACGCCGCCTACGCCAGTGGCCTGCTCCGCGCGCCTGCGCCGGGCGCGGCGGTGGCCTGCGCGAGCTGCCACGTCGAGCACGGCGGCCGGGCGGCGGCGCCGACCGCGGCGGGCGACGGCACCTGCGCGGACTGCCACGGCTTCTCGAGCTTCGAACACGGCCACCCGGAGTTTGACTTCGTGGCCCGCGAGCTGCCGGACGACACAGGGATCAACTTTTCCCACCGCCACCACGTGGCCCGGGTGCTCGGCGAGCGGATCGCCACCGCGGCGGCGGCCGGCAACCCTCAGCTCGCCTGCTTCGTCTGCCACAACCCGGAGGCGGGGGGCGCGGGCTTCGCGCCGCTCCTGTTCGAGCGCCACTGCGGCGCCTGCCACCTGACCGGCGGCGAGTCGACGCCGCCCTTGCCGCGCTGGAATCGGGCGCGGCCGCTCGCACCGGGCCTGCTGGGACTCGAAGAGCTGGCCGCCCGGGACACCGAACGTTGGGCGCTCTTCACCGATCCGGCGGAGTGGACGGCCCGGGGTGGGACGCTCGCGAAAAGCCCGCTCAACCACGCCGACCCCTTTGTGCTGGCCAACCTCCGGCACATTCGCGCGACGCTCTACCCGCACGAAGGCCTGGCCGCCGCCCTCGACGTCCGCCCGGCCGGGGACCTCGACGGCTTCGCCAGTGCCGAGCTCTTCGCCCGCGCCCTCGACACCCTGCGCGCCCGCGCCGCCCTGCTGCGCGGCTCGGGTTCGGCGCCCGACGAGGCCCGGCGAATCGATGAGCTGATCCTGGCGGCCGAAACTCGACTGGGGGCAGGCGAGGTGGTTTCGGGCGAGCTGTTCCTCGATCCCGGTCCGCCCAACCCGGGCCTTTCCCCCGCCGCGGCGGGGGCGTGGCGCGAGCTGGCGGTGGAGCTGACGACGCCCTGCCGCCAGTGCCACCTCGTGGCGGACGGGGCGATCCTGGCCGTCGAGGCTCGGCAACGGACCCTAGACCGGGCGCTCTTCCACCACCGCGCCCACTATCCGGAGCGGCCGGACTGCCAGGCCTGCCACCGGGTCATCCCGGACCTGCTCGGGAAGAACCGGCTGGCCGACGGTACCTTTCCGCCCGAACCGCTCGACACCGCCGCAACCCTGAATCTGCCGCCGATCGCCGTCTGCCGGGAGTGCCACGGCGGGGAGGGCAGCAAGGCGAGCTGCGTCGACTGCCACCGCTACCACCCGGACACCCGCTTCCGGCCGGACCAGCTGGCGGCGGCGCCAGGGAAGGAGCGCTGATGGCGGCCCGCCTGGTCTCCCGCTCCGGCGCCTTCGAGGGCCTCGACGTCCGTTTCGGGAGTGAGCTCGCGGTGGGGCGCGACCCCGCCAACACGTTGGTGCTCCCCGATTCACGGATCTCCACCCGCCACGCCCGGATCTACCGGGAAACAGGTCCGGACGGAGCCGGTGGCGCCTACTGGCTCGAGGACCTGGGCAGCCGCAACGGCACCTTCGTCGATGGCCTGCCGGTGCGCGAACCCGAGCGGCTCCACGGGCTGGCGGTGGTGCGCTTCGGCCCCGAGGGCGAGTTCCTGTTCCAGTCCGAGGCACCGGAGGCCCTGCCCGCGGCCCACACCCTGGGCGGCCTCGAGGCGCCGGTCCTACCCGCGGGTTTGGCGGGGGACCAAGGCCGTCCGAAGACGGCGATCGGCGAGGCACCGCCCGCCTTACCCGCGGCGCTCCTGCCCCCGGCGGCGCTACCTCCAGCCCCGGTCCTGCGCCGCCCGTTGAGGGTGGAGTCCGACGAGGGGCCTGCCGAGCGCTTCGAGCTCGCCCCGGGGGTGAACGTGGTCGGTCGCGATCCGGCCTGCGAGATCTCGATCCACCACGCCACCCTCTCGCGCCGCCACGCAGCCATCGAAATCAAGGAGGACCGGGTGTTCTTGACCGATCTCGGCAGCACCAACGGCACCCACCTCGGGGAGCGCAAGCTCTTCCCCAATCTCTCGACGGAGTGGCCCCCGGGGGTCGTCGCCCACATCGGCGGGCTGCGGGCCGAGTGGTGGGAAGAGCTCCAGCCGTGACCGATCGCGTCGACCTCTCGAGCCTGCCGTCGCCCCTCGACCTCCTGGTCGTGGGCGGCGGCCCGGCCGGCACCGGGGCGGCCTTCCGCGCCCGGGAGCTGGGCCTGTCGGTGCTGGTGATCGACTACGACGACGTGTTGAAGCGCATCCGGGACTACTCGAAGGACAAGCTGATCCTGCCCAGCTTCGGCGGCGGCGATCGGCTGCGCTTCCCCAAGGGTGGCGAGCTGGTGTCGCGCCTGCACTTCCGGCCCATCGACAAGGACGAGATGCACCGCACCTGGAAGGCCCACTACCGCGAGGCCGGGGTGCCGGTGGCGACGCCCCTCGAGCTCACGGGCCTCGCGCGCGAGGAGAACCTGTGGCGCGCCCGGCTGTGGGACCACGGCGAGCGGGTGGCTCGCGAGCTCCTCGCCAAGGCCGTGGCGCTGGCGCCCGGCCGGGGCGTGCCGCGACGCTTCGACATTCCCGGCTCGACCGAGGGCATCGCCTTCCGCCTCTCGGACCCGGCGCTCTACGTCGGGGCACCGGCCCTGGTCGTGGGCGGCGGCACTTCCGCGGCCGAGGCGGTGATCGCCATCGCCAACGCCAAGGCCGCCGTGGAGGACGCCACGATCGTCGCCTGGAGCTACCGCGGCACCAAGATGCCGCGGGTCTCGAAGGCCCTGGCCGACGCCTTCTTCGCCGCCTACGTGGGCCACGGCAACATCCGCTACTACCCGCTGTCCGAGCCCGTGGCGGTGGTCACCGGGGACGACCGCGAGGAGTACCTGTCGATCCGCGTGGCGCGCAAGGTCCTCCCGGGCGAGCCCTGCGAAACGGTCCACCTCGAGTTCGCGAAGACCCGCTGTGTCGCCTGTATCGGGGAAGATCTGCCGGAAGCGTTCCTGGCCGAGCTGGGCATTCCGCTCGTGACCGACGGCGAGGGCAAGAAGCGGCTGCTCGTCTCGCCGATCCTCGAGACGGTGCAGAAGAACGTGTTCCTGGCCGGCGACCTGTTGAGCCAGCTCTATCTCGAGACCGACGACTTCGCGGCGGGGCCGGACGCCTACCGGCCGGTGAAGCACCCCGGCAACGTCAAGAACGCCCTGCGTGACGGCGTGCTGGTGGCCGAGGCCGTGGCCCAGCGGCTGGCCGGCCGGACCGAGATCCGGGTGGAGATCGAGGACGCCGAGGAGCTCGACGAAGAGCCGACCTCCCCCGTCGCCGCGGGGCTCGCCCGCAGCGCAGACGCCCCGGCGGAGGCCCCCGGGCCGCCGACTGCGGCACTTCCGGTCACCAGCCGCCTGGTTCAGCTGACGCCGACCGGCGAGCCTTCGGGCGAGACGCCGCTGCCGGAAGCCGGCATCGTGACCCTCGGCCGCCACGGGGCCGACCTCTCGTTCCCGGGCGACGAGACGCTCTCCGACCGACAGGCCTCGCTGCGTCGCGAGCCCGAGGGCTGGCGGCTCTACGACGAAGGTGGGGGCGGCGGGCTCTTCCTGCGCCTGCGGCCGGGAGTGCCGGTGAACCTCGCGGAAGGAGCCATTCTGCGCGCGGGTCGCCAGTTCCTGCTTCTCGCCGGCGGCGCGGTGCGCCACTTCGACCACCACGGTCGGGAGGTGGGCAGTCATCCGCTCGGCGAGCGGCCCATCGTGCTCGGCCGGGAGTCCCCCGACGTCACCCTCGATCCGGCGGACCCGAGCCTCTCCCGCCGGCACCTGAGCCTGGCCTGGCGCGAGGGTGCGGCCGTCGCGCGGGACTTGAACGCCGTCAACGGCACGTTTCTCAGGGTGGCCGGCAGCGTCGCGCTCGAGCCCGAGGACGAATTCCAGCTCGGCCGCCAGCGCCTGCGCCTCGCCGGCCCCGCCACCCCCGCCCGCGCCCCCGAGCGGGTGGCCCTGGCGCCAGCGGCGCTTCTGAGTCAGGCGCCCCCGGAGTCGCTCCCGAATCGCGTGGCCCCTCCGGCGAACGCACCGACGGCGAGCAGCTCGACCGCCACCGTCACATTCGAGGGCCTCTCCGGCCCCCTGCCCGCCCGGCCGGGCCAGTCGATCTGCGAGATCGCCGAGGCGAACGGCATCGGCGCCTTGAAGGCCGAGTGCCACGCCGGTTTGTGCGGCAGCGACCCCCTGCGCATCCTCGCCGGCGCCGAGCATCTATCGCCGCTCGACAGCGGCGAGGCCGACACCCTGCGCGACCTCTGCGACCTCGAGCCCGGTCTCCACCGCCTGGCCTGCATGGCCAAGGTCAAGGGGCCGGTGGTGGTGCAGATCGTCCGGCGGTGATCATCTTCGCCCTCCTCCAGCGCCTTCGCCTCTGGAGGAAGGGCCTGGTGAAAGTTCCCTAAAAAAATCTACGGGAACCTCTCACCCCATTTCGGAGATTTCGTGTCCTACCTCCTTGTAGTATAGAACTCGACAACCATCGGAGGTATTGAACCATGCGCACAGTGTTCCAAGCTCTCGTCGCCGGCTCCCTGCTTCTCGTTTCCGGCGTCGCCCAGGCCCAAGTGACCGATGGGACCAACATCGGCGCCAACGATGAATCGAGAAAGCGGACCAAGGAGATCCGCGACGCCCGCCAGCTGATCGACGACTACCCGGCGGAGAAGTGGCAGTCGGCAGCCTACCTGCTGGTCGACCTGACCCTGGACGAGAACGGTGCCACCATCGTTTCGATCGCCGAGAAGGACCGCCTCAAGCTCCTCAGCGTCAAGAAGGCCGAGCCCCAGTCCGCCACCCACTGGCTCGTCGCCGATCCGAACCGTGTCAAGCTCGAAGTGAACTACTACCAAGCGCGCCAGGACGTGGCCTGCTCCGTGCCCAAGAAGCTGCGCGGCAAAGCGGTCACCCTCGGCATTTTCCCTGTCTACGAGAGCCAGATCGAATGCTTCATCCGCGAGCGGACCGAAGCGGAGGAAGCCCCGGCAGGGTAAGGTGTCCGGGCCCCAAGAGGGCGGCCACGGGGGGCCGCCCGGGGGCCGCCCCTACGGTGGAGATCATTGAATCAAAACGCGTAGGGGCAACGCGTGCGTCGCCCCCGGTGGCTCAACCGCGCTGCGATGGTCCATCGTGGGCCATCTCCCGCCCCGTCTCGGGACACCGCCCGAACCGCGCAGTGCGCGTTTCCGCGCGCTCCGACTTCAAGCCAGCGAGCACCCGAACCCGTTCAAGGCCTCCTCAATCGGGCAGGCGTAGGTCTGCTGGCCGTTACCGGCGTAAAGCAGCCCGACGACCTCGCCGTTCGTCCTTACGATCGCCGAGCCGGAGTCGCCGCGGTCCGAGAATTGGGTGCCGTTCAGTCCCTCGATCGTGAGCGAGCGCCGGAACCAGACGAGGCCAGGATCGTAGGGTACCGGGCCGACGATTGTCGCCACGTCGATCACTTCGCCGAAGGTCAATCCGGTGGTCCGGCCAACCTTGAACACCTGATCCCCGGCCCGAGCCCGTGCGATCCCGTTGGGTGCAACGAGGTTGCGCGAGGTGAGGTAGCCCTGCTGGAAGGGGACTCCGGCGTCAAGTCGTGCGATGGCGGCATCCACCTCATTGAGAGTCGCGCGGCCGTTTGCAAAGGTGTCGCCGGGCGCGCTCGTGTGCAGGGCAATGAAGTCTTCCAATTGGCCGATCTGATCGTTGGGAAAGAGGACGCTGCTCCCCGGCTGGAGGATGCGGTCCTGACCGCGCAAGCCACGGTTCTCTCCGGCGATCACGTGATTGTTCGAAACCAGCCCCGAACTACCATCGGCCAGCGCCACGAAGCAGCCAAGGGTACCGATGACGATATGGCCCTCGTCGAAGGCGCCTTGACGGTCGTCGTCGTCGAAGTTCTGGATCTGGAGCCCACAAACCAGGGGTCGGTGCCGCTGGACTTCGGGGACCAGCGAGGAAGCGGCCGGGCTCGTCGGTCCACTGTCGGCCACGAGCAGCAGCGACTGGAGTTCGGCTGGGGTATCAGTGAAGCGGACCGGGATTCCTTCCAACTGGTCGCCAACCTCCGCGGCCTTGAAGCCGAAAGGCAAGACCACCGCGCTGTTGCGCACCGCCCTGAAGCCGTAAGCCGAGCCATGACGGGAGATGCCGACCGAACGGACGCGGGGGTCCGAGTCGAACAGCGTCGCTGCTACGCCCTCCAGCCGCTCCCGGGCGGTTCCGAAGGCAACTCCAGCTTCTGCAATCGAGGAAGCTCCGCTCATGTCCTCTCTCCTTTCACGAAGAAAGGACGGACGACGGGGGCGTACTTCTTACACTCTGTCCGGGATTTCGGAAGCGGTCAGCGGAACGCCGGGACCGGAGGCCGGAACCCGGTCTGAACCAAGACGGGGACCCGCTCGCCGTCGAGCTCGACTTCGCGGGGGATGGCCGAGGGATCGTCACCTTCGATGCGGAGTCGAAGGACGGGCTCGCTGCGGTTCTCGGGATTGAGCGTGACCCCCAGGGCATAGCTGCCTTCGTATTCGCCGAGGAGCCGACGATGGAGCGCCGGGTCTTCGACGAGCTCAGCGAGACGGTCCTGTTGCATGGCGCTCCTCCTTCCGCGGGTTCGTGGGCTCCTTCAGTGTACGTCAGCTCGCTGGTTGCGCGCGCGCAACTCGTTCCACCTGCTGGGCAATCCACGGCCAGCTCGTGGACGGCGAGACTTCTCACCGCCCGGTGATCATCGGCCCGCGGGTCTGTCGCCTTCCTGAAGAGAACCCCTCCAGGAGGATGACCATGACCCAGCGTGCTGCACTCGTTGTTTCCGTTCTCGCCGGCCTCTGGGTTTCGCCGGCCCTCTCCCAGCCCGATTGCTCGGCGGTCGAGCCCTACTTTTTCGTGCTGCTCGACAGCTCGGGCTCGATGAATCGCTCGCCGGTTTGCTCGTCCGCCGACTTTTCCGCCGGCGCCTGTAGCCCGCTGTGCCCGACCGGAGATTGTTGGCTGCCGAAGGATGGGGACGACCCGTCGTCGAAGGTGTTTCTCGCCAAGAAGGCCCTGTTTGATGCCCTCGAGAATACCGCGGGTGGGCGTTTCGGCTTCGCCACCTACAACGGCGATCAGCTGAACGTACGGGCCAAGCACTGGCGTTATCGCGTGGACGGCAACGGCCCGGTGGTGACCGCCTGGGGACCGTTCCCGGCGATCGGCGACCGGGAGATGTTCGGTACCCCCTGGGCCTGCGGCAGCGGGGCGGGGGACAGCGGCGTCGGTTGCACGGCCAGCAATCCGGCCGACTTGAGCGATGCCTGGGAGCGCGAGCGCATGCTCCAGTGGCCGAAAGGAGTCGGCTTGTCTTCTTCGGTCTTTTTCATCCGGCACGCGAGCCGGACCTATCAAGTGACCTACCTGCCGGTCGCCGGGGCGACGCCGCCGTCCGCCGGAGTGGCCATGACCGTGCGGCTCGAGCGCTGCCTGAATGCGACCTGTACTTCGCGGACGCTGATCGCCAACCAGACGGTTTCGTACTCGGCGCCCGAGGAGCTGGTTTCGTGGGCTTTGGCTCCCCAGCGCACCGAGCCCGGCAAGGACTATTTCGCGACCTCCTCTGCCGGCCAGGCGGTGGTGACCAACAGCTGCGCCGGCTGGGAGCCCAACGATGACGCCACGGCAGATTCGTTCAGCGGCTATACGCTGCGGCACCCGACCGTGAGCGACCTACGCGGCACGGCATTCTCCGTGGGCGACCAGGTGCCGCTCGACTGGCTCGACGACCACCGCTTGACCATTCAGCAGCGGCTGGCGCCGAACCTGCTGCTCGGAGAGCCGACGGCCAATTTCGCCACGGCGCCCTACTTGCGCGACTCTGCGGTCAGCTCCTTGCCCTTCCTGCATCTGCGCGACGAGCGCGCCCGACCGATCGTGGCGGTGGGCTCGAGTCCCCTCGCCGGCACCCTGCACTCCTTCCTCACTTGGTTCGCGGGCAGTGGATCGACGCCCGGCTGGCGCGCCGTGGCGGTGCTCGAGGACCCTTACTGGCCCTGCCGGTCGATTCATGTGGTTTTGGTCACCGACGGTGATGAAGGCTGCAGCGCGAATCCGTGCACCGATGCGGCAACGTTGTACTCCTCCCACGGGATCCAAACCCACGTGATCCTCTTCGGCGGTGAGCTCACGCCCGGATCGAAGGTACCGTGCATCGCCTACAACGGCGGCACCAACGAACCGATTCTGGCGCCCCGCGGCGTCGATCTCGAAACCGTGCTGACGACGTTGTTCGAAAGCTTCGCGGTGCCGTGAGCGCAGGCGGGCCTCGGCCCGCCCCATTCCCGCAGGCGGGCTTCGGCCCGCCCCATTCCCGCAGGCGGGCCTCGGCCCGCCCCTTCTCACACCCCGAAATACTTCGCCTCCGGGTGCTGAAACACCAGCGCGGACACACTCGCTTCGGGGTCCATCATGTCCCCTTCGGTCAGCTCGACGCCGATGTCCGCGGGCCTCAGGGCGGCGAAGAGGGCGCGTTGGCCTTCGAGATCGGGGCAGGCGGGGTAGCCGAAGCTGTAGCGTTTGCCGCGGTACCTGGCCGAGAAGATCTGCTGGGGCGTCAGCTCCGGGGGATCGGGGAAGCCCCAGTCGGCTCTGAGCTTACGGTGGAGCCATTCGGCGCTGGCCTCAGCGGTTTCGAGCGCCAGGGCGGCGTAGGCGTGGCTTCTGAGGTACTCGCCGCGGTTCTTCAAGTCCTCCACCACCTCGCGGGTGCCCGGGCCGAAACTGGTGACGAAGAGGGCCACGTGGTCGCCGTCGAGCAGCCAGTCGGTCAAGCAGCGCCGTTCGCCGCCGGGCTGACGGGGAAGGAGCCACTCGGCCGCTGGAGTCGCTCCCGAGCCGGGCGAAGCCCCCAAACCAGGTGAAGCCGTTTGAAACAACACCAGGCGGTCGCCGTCGGCCACGGCGGGGTAGAAGCGCCACACCGCGCGGGCGGCGGTGCCGTTCGACCGCATCAGGTCCTGCATCTCCTCGATCACCGCGACGAGCTTCAGGTACCGCTCGTCGCCGGCCTCGGCGAACTTCTGGATCGAGCCGGTCAGGCCGAGGTGCTTTGCGAAGAGCATCTGGGGATTGACTAGGGACCACACTTCGTCGAGCGGTAGCTCAGCCGAGTGGCGATCGAGATCCGGCGGTAGCGGCACGGGCAGGTCTCTCCGCACCGGGGCAGGAGCGCCGGGCAGGGGGCTCGCGGGCTCCGTGGCGTCGGCGGCCTCGGCCACCAGGCGCGCCATCTCCGTGCGCACCTCGGCACCGAGGATCCCCCGCGCTTTTGCGTCGCACAGCCGCTCGACCAGGGCGAGGCCCGCCATGGCGTCGTTGGCGTAGGTGCACAGGCCCTCGCCGTAGGCCGGGGCGATCTTTTTGTGGGTGAACTTGCGGGTCAGTGCCGCGCCGCCCACGAGCACGGGGATCGAGATGCCCGCGGCGCGCAGGTCCTCCGCCGTCGTCACCATCTGCTGGGCGCTCTTGACCAGCAGCCCCGAGAGACCCACCACATCCGGGTGATGCTCGCGAACGGCCTGGACCAGGGTTTCGCTGGGCACTTTGATGCCGAGATTGACCACCTCGAAGCCGTTGTTGGCGAGGATGATCTCGACCAGGTTCTTGCCGATGTCGTGGACGTCGCCCTTGACCGTGGCGAGGATCACCTTGCCCCGCGATCTGCCTTCCTTTCTCGTCATCTTCGGCTCGAGGTACGAGACGGCGCGCTTCATTACCTCGGCACTTTGGAGCACCTCGGCCACGATCAGCTGGTTGTCGTTGAACAGCCGCCCCACCTCCGCCATGCCGGCCATGAGCGGGCCGTTGATGACGGCCAGAGGATCGGGCCAGCGTGGGTCCGCGAGGGCGGCTTCGAGGTCCTCCTCGAGGCCGGTCTTGGTGCCCTCGACGATCGAGCGGGCCAGCCGTTGTTCGACCGGCAGGCTCTCCCGCGCGGGCTTCGCGCTCGCCACCCGCTCGCGGAAGTGGGCCGTGAACTCCTCGACCGCCCGTTGGCCGGCCACGGCGTCGCCGGGCCTGAGGTCGAGGAGCGCCTCCGCCAGCCGCCGCTCGTCCTCCGGAATCTCGGCGTAGCGGGCCAGCTTCTCGGTGTTGACGATGGCGGCGTCGAGCCCGGCCTTGGTGGCGTGGAAGAGGAAGACCGAGTTGAGCACCTCGCGCCCCGCGGCGGGCAGGCCGAAGGAGACGTTCGAAACGCCGAGGATCGTCTTGGTGTCCGGAAACTCCCGCTTCAACATCGCCACGCCGGCGATCGTGGCGCCCGCGGAGCCCAGGTAGTTCTCGTCGCCAGTGCCGCAGGGGAAGACGAGGGCGTCCCACCACAGGTCCGCGGGAGCCACGCCGAGCTCGCCGGTCAGGATCTCGTAGCTCCGCCGGGCCACCTCGAGCTTGCGCTCCACCGTGACCGCCATGCCTTTTTCGTCGATCAGCCCCACCACCAGCGCTGCGCCGTAGGTTTTCGCGAGCGGCACGACCTTCTCGAAGCGCTCGCGGCCGTCCTCTAGGTTGATCGAGTTGAGGACTGCTTTGCCCTGGCACCAGCTCAGCGCACGCTCCATCACCCGCGCGTCGGTCGAGTCGATCATCAGCGGGGCCTTGACGAGGCGCGTGATCTTGTCGAGGAAGGCTTCGATGTCACCCAGCTCGTCGCGATCCGGGTCCTGCAGGCAGACGTCGATCACCTGGGCGCCGGCCTTCACCTGGGCTCGGCCCACCTCCGCGGCGGCCTCCCACTGGCCCTCGGTGATCAGCTTCTTGAACGCCCGGCTGCCCAGCACGTTGGTGCGCTCGCCGACCAGGAGCGGCCGGTTGTCCGGCGTCAGCTCGACGGCCTCGAGCCCGGAAACCCAGGCCCGGGAGTCGCCGAGCACGGCGCGGGGCCGGCGGCCAGCCACGGCCGCGACCAGCGCCATGATGTGCCCGGCGGTCGTGCCGCAGCAGCCGCCCACCACGTTCAGCCAGCCGTGGTCCAGAAAGCGGCCGAGCACCTCGGCCACGTGCTCGGGGCTCTCGCAGTAGTGGCCGTCCTCGTTCGGCAGACCCGCGTTCGGCACACAGGCCACCCGCGTGCGGGCCAGCTCGGCGAGGGTGCGCACGTGGTCGGTCATCAGCTCCGGTCCCGTCGCGCAGTTGAGCCCAAGGTAGAGCAGATCCCTGTGACCCAGGGAGACCGCGAGGGCTTCGGCGTCCTGGCCCGCGAGCATGGTGCCGGTGGGCTCGATGGTGGCGGATACGGCCACGGGCAGGCTCCAGCCGCTTTGGGCGAAGGCCTGGTCGATCCCGAGCAACGCGGCCTTGATGTTGCGGGTGTCCTGGCAGGTTTCGACCAGCAGGTAGTCCGCACCGCCGGCCATGAGGCCCAGGGCCTGGACCCGGAAGTGCTCGATCAAGTCGTCGAAGGTGACGCCGCCGGTGACCGAGATCGCTTTGGTCGTCGGCCCGATGGACCCGGCCACGAACCGGAGCCGGCCGGGGGCGTCGAACTCGGCGCAGGCCCCGCGGGCGATCGCCGCAGCGCGGCGGTTGATCTCGAAGGCCTGGTCGGCGAGGCCGTACTCGGCGAGCACGAGCGGAGTCGCGCCGAAGGTGTCGGTCTCGACGATGTCGCAGCCCACCGCGAGGTAGATCCGCGAGACGTCGCCCACGACGTCCGGCCGGGTGAAGACGAGATTTTCGTTGCAGCCTTCGAGGTCGGGGCCGCCGAAGTCCGCGGCGGTCAGGTCCCGGGCCTGGAGCGCCGTGCCGGTGGCCCCGTCGAGCACCAGGATGCGCTCGTCGAGGGCGCCGAGGAGCGCCGCCAGGCGCGCCGCGCGGTCGGCCGGTTCAGGGGGAAAGGGAACGTCGAAGTGAAGTGCCAAGACAGGCCTCCCGAATGCGCTCTGGTCGAAGCGGGCCCTGATAAACCGAAAAGCCCGCCCCGTGAAGGATCACGAGCGCGGGCTTTGGGGCCGCCGGACAGTTTGATTGCCGCGTTGCCGCGGCCACATCGTCAGCGGGATTTCTCCCTCGCCGACAGGGCACCTTGGGTGTCCGTCCCAGGTTGCCGCGCCCCGCGTCGATCCACGCGGGGCCGCTCGTGATGCTGGCGCGAAGAGTAGCGGGGGAGGGGTGGGGGAGTCAATTCACGGGGTAGGGGCGGGTCTGTGACCCGCNNGGTCTGTGACCCGCCCCCGGGGGTGTACCTAGAACCGACGCCAGTAGCCCAGCATCACGATGTAGTCCGCGAAGGCCGCGTCGCCGTGGCGGCCGGGAATGGCCCGGTCGGGCACGCTGCGGGTGCGGTTGCGATAAAGGGCGTAGGGGACCGACAGCGAGATGCTGTGGGCGCCCTTGGACCAGCTGACCGAGGGCTCGACCGAGACGGCGTAGCCGGGACGGCGGAAACCCTGGCTGCCCCCGGTCAAGTCCTCGACCGGCACCCCTTCGAGGCGGCCACCGAGGGTGGCGCTCCAGCCGTTCCAATCAACCGAGGAGTAGCCCACGCCGATGCGGGCCAGGTACTGGTCCGCCACCGACATGATCGCTTCGCCGGCATTGTTGCGGAAGGTGGCGACCCCGTTCTCCTCCTCCGGATTGACCAGATAACCGGCCGAGAGGTAGCCGATCCAGCCCGAGTGGCCAAAGCGCTTGGAGCCTTGGAATTCGAGCACGAAGCCCAAGCCGCCGTCGCCCGGTTGGATGGACTGGTCGACGACGGTGAAGGTGTTGACGATCTGACCGTTGACGACCTGCTGGCGGGCGTCGATGACGTTGTTGTCACCGGTCGGTAGCTTGAGGCCGAAGCCGAGTGAGATGTTCCCGTCCGGCGAGGCCGCCGGGTCCCACATCAAGCGTCGCGCGATCACGGTGACGTCGCCGAGGCCGCGGGCCTGGGTGGTGGTCCGCCCGATGATCTCGCGGTTGGCATCGCGCAGGGCCTGGGATCGCTCGGCGATCAGGTAGGGGATACCGACGCTGAAGCTCCAGCGGGGCGAGGCGTTGTAGCGGATGTTGGTCTCGAGCAGGTTGATGGTGTTGACCACCTCGCTGCCCTCTTCCTGTCGTTCTTCCTGCTCGTCGGACCCCACGAAGTGGCGGTCGGACTTCTGGAAGCGCCAGGTGGTCGAGATCTGCCATTTGTCGGGGCCGTCGTAGCTGTCTTGCACGCCGAGCACGGGCGTGTCCATTCGCGCGGCCACTCAGCCCTGGCCCCACGCGTGGCGCGGTACCCCCAGCGCAAAGAGTAGGAATCCGGAAACGACGACACCGAGCCGCGCCGGGCGGCTCCCCAGAATTTTGTACATCGCCAGCCTCTTTCTCGATCCGTTGAAGGAAAGCCCCGAGACGACCTGACGGGATCGACCCGGAGCGCGAAAGCTCGTTCTGCCACCAAGAGTGCAATCGATGCTGAAGGGCGGGACACGAAGTCGCACCCCTGGGGCGGCGGTTCGAGGGGGAGGATACATCCTCGACCACCACTGATCATCCTCCACCATCGCGTTTCCGAGTGCCGGCACCTGGCACTGGCGGGCTCGCTGCGAGATCGGTTGCGTCGCGAATCCGGTGGCCGTCGGCGGACCGATCACCATCAACGCCTACACCGGCACCAACGGTTTGTACCTGAACGGAGCTCTGACGATCTCGACCAACGGGCGGTTCCTCAAGCAGACCGTGCCTCTGCCCTCGGGCGGCGAGCGGGCGCTGGTCTGGGTGGGCGACACCACCTGGTCCGGGCCGATCAACTCCGGCACCAGCAACTGGACCAACTACCTGAACGACCGCGTCGCCAAGGGCTTCACGGTGATCCAGACCTCCCTGCCGGTCGACTGGATGCAGACCGACGGGCAACAGCCGGCCTACGGCACCCAGAAGCCCTTCGTCAAAGAGCCGTGCCTGACGCCCACGGCGGAGGTCACCACCAACGTCAATCCGATGCCCCGGGCCAACTCGTGCTGGAACCCGAGCTTCTGGCAGAGCTTCGAGAACAAGATCTTCGAGGCCAACGACAAGGGCCTCGTGGTGATGCTCGTCGGGCTGATGGAAGGGGTCGTCCAGAACAACAACGGCGGCACCTTCTGCCCGCCGGATCTGCCGGTCTCCCGGGCCTTCGCGCGCAACATCGCGGCGCGCTTCGCGGGAGCTCGGGTGATTCTGTCGCCCGGCTTCGACCGCCGGCTGGACACCGCGGCCTGCCCGAGCGCGGGCAACACGGGAACGCGGATCAACGACATCGGGGCGGTGATCTCCGCCGCGGTGCCGGGGACGCTCGTCACCAACCACTGGGGCGGCCGCAGTCAGCCGTACGACATCCTCTCCTTCCAGGAGCAGACCTGGCTCGACTTCCAGCTCTTCCAGAGCGGAGGTAACGCCTCGAGCGTCAGTGTCGCCAACCTCTCCTGTCGCGCCCGTCAGCTTGCGGCATGCGTCTGGAACAAAACCTGCTCGTTCAGCTGTCCACCGGTCGGCGACGGGACCGTCAATACCCCCACCACAACCAAGCCCGGCATCAACGGCGAGTCGGTCTACGACAACGGAGCAGCGGCCTCAACGACCAACAAATCCAACGCGCTCAACGCCCGCCGGACCGGCTACTTCTCGCTGTTGTCGGGCGCCATGGGGTACACCTACGGTGCCAACGGGGTCTACAATTGGCGGGACCCGTCGCCAGTACCGCCTTCGGCCAGCACCGGCTGGAACCGGCGCTCTTCGCGCCACATGTCGTATCTGTCGGATCTCCTTCGCACCAAGATCACGTTCCGATCGCTGACGCCCGACTCGGGCCTGATCACCACCGCCCAGCCCGCCGACGAGCACAAGAAGCTGGTGCTCGCCCGGGGCAGCGCAGGCGCCTACGCGGTGGCCTACCTGCCCGACGACCCGTCGATCTCGATCAACTTCACGAGCTTCCCCGGTCTCAAGGTGAACGGGCGGTGGCTGAACCCGCGAACCGGTGCTCTGACGACAGCGACGGTCTCCCTGGCGGGGAACGTCGCCACCTACGCCCGGCCCTCGACCCCGCCGACCTGCCCACCGGTGGGTGGCTCCGATCCGCTCGCGACCTGCTCGGGCGAACCGGCTTCCGACCCCTGCTATTGCACCGATGCGGCCGACGCCAATCGCGGGGAACGGGATTGGGTGTTGATCGTGCCGTGACCAGCCCTCACTCCCCCGCGTGCTCCAGCCCTTCTCCCGGCGTCACCGGGGGCGGGGCCTTTGTCCGCTACAATTCATGGTTGTCCACCATTGCCGCGATTTGCTTTCTTTGCCGTAGTTTACCGATGATTCTGGACAGGGGTGGAATGTCGCATACCCATGGCGGGTACTGGACAGTTCCTCAATTTGGACCCCAGATTGGAACCCAGAATGGCAAAGGTCTACCTGACGGATCGTTTGATTCGGGGCCTCGAGGGAGAGAGCCGAACGGAGGCGTGGGACACCGTGGTTCCGGGGCTCGGCCTCCGCTACTCGGGTCGGAAGAAGACCTGGTTCTATGTCTTCCACTCTCCAGAGTGCCGAGACGAGAAGGGCGGCCGTCGTCGACGTCGGCTGACCCTCGGTGACTATCCCAAACTGACCCTGGCCGAGGCACGAGCCAAAGCCGCCGAGCTCCGGGACCAGATTCAGCGGGGCCTCGATCCGGCGGTGACGCGGCGACCGAAAGCCGAAGTCGATCTCCGATTTCGCGCACTGGGACTGGACTACATCGAATTCAAAGCGAAACCGAAGAAGCAGCGTTGGGATCACGATTGGTCGTCCCTGCGCTCGCTGCTGCCAGTCTTCGGCGATCGCCTCGCCGCCTCGATTACGACGGACGAGATTCGTCAGTACCTGCGCGCGACGGCCGAAAGCCGAGGTCGCTTCGTGGCGTCCGACCATCTCGCGACCTTGAAGCTGATCTTCGATTGGGGCGTTTCGACGAAGGGCCTAACGGGCAACCCGGCCCAGGGGATTCCCCTCGAAAAGCGGCCACCGAGAGAGCGGGTCTTCTCTGTGGAGGAGATCCGAAGACTGTGGCAATTCTGCTCCCGCTATCCTCGATCCTACGGGAGCCTAATGATTCGGCTGCGGTTGCTCACTGCGCAGCGGGGCACGCAGCTCAGTTGGCTGCAGACCTCCCAACTCGAACGCGATGAGTTGGGGTTGTGGTGGAACGTGCCAGCAAGGTTCACCAAGTCGAACAAGCCGAACCGGGTGTTCCTGGGACCACTTGCAGAAGAAGTGCTCGCCGCCGCTCCACCCTCGCCTGGTGGGTGGTACTTCACGAGGGGCACGAAACCGAGCAGCATGTCGCAACTCGGCCGGGAGTTTCGGGAACGGTTGCGGGACCACCTTGGCGGCGAGGAGTGGCGCGGCATGGACATCCGCCGGACGGCCGCCACGTGGATGGCTCGGGGCGGTGTGCCGCGATTCATCGTCAAGCGGGTGCTCGGACACTCGGACCGCGACATCACCGCCGTGTACGACCTGTACAGCTACGATCGCGAGGTCAAGGCCGCCGTCTTGATCCTCGAGCAGGCCATCCGCGAGGCGATCGGCGAGGTCCCGCCAGCCGTGCCGGTCGTGGAGCCGGTGAGCTTCCCGCTTTCCGGTGCTTCGCCGTTCTTCCCGCAGTTCCCCGGCTTGCCGCGGTAGGTCGAGAACGCGGACGTTTCTCGGGGGGCTCGCCCGCCCCCGAGGCCCGTCCGCTCGGCCCGGGGGCTGGCCGCGTCAGATGCGTAAAATTTGCCGGCGCAAGGTGGGCAAATTGTTTCACTTAGTTGTGCAAACTTTGCCCACAATTTCTTATATCTCCCCTCTTCCGGAGACTGTGTGTATACGTGCTACACCCTGTCCTCCCAAGAGCGTCGCGCCCGCGCGCGAGGGCCACGCAGCAGGAGACTTCGGAGGGGAGACCCGGCGCGGCGACCCCGCCGAGGGTGCGCGGAAAGTGCCACTTGGCCCACGGTGCGCCACGGTGACACAGTGGACTTGCATTTCCCCCGCGAGTTGAAACTGAATCCTTTCGAAGCCGGAGTTTTCCGGCGAGAAAGGAATCGACGCCCATGCACCGTCCCAGCGCTGCCGCCACCGCCACCGCCCCCGTACCCGCCACTCCGACCCTCGCGCCCGATCCCCCGCTGTACACCGTGAAGGGGTTCTGCAGGGTGCACCACATTTGCCGCTCGACGCTCTATGGCCTTTGGGACAAGGGCCAGGGGCCGGCCGTCGTGCGCGTCGGCCGCCGGAGGTTCATCACCGGCAAGGCCGCCCAGGCGTGGCGCCAGCAGCTCGAGGACGAGGCCGCCCGGGAGGCGAAGTCGTGAGCCGCAGTGCTTTGCGCAAAGTTGCGGCGGGGGTGGACCTGGCCGGCCATGTCCGGACATGTCCGACCTCGCTTGGGTTCTCGGTCGGGCCTGAGGCAAGTTCCCCTCAGCCGGAGTTTCCGGCGAGAAAGGAATCGACGCCCATGCACCGCCCCGATGGTCCCGCCCCGGTGAAGTCCGCCCCATCCACCTCGACCCTCGCGCCCGATCCCCCGTTGTACACCGTGCTGGGGTTCTGCGAGGTGCACCACATTTGCCGCTCGACGCTCTACGGCCTTTGGGACAAGGGCCAGGGGCCGGCCGTGGTACGCGTCGGCCGCCGGAGGTTCATCACCGGCAAGGCCGCCCAGGCGTGGCGCCAACAGCTCGAGGACGAAGCCGCCCGGGAGGCGAAGCCGTGAGCCGCGGAAAGCAGCCGGTGGCGGAGCGCAGGCCGCCGAGGGTGGCACTCGACGCCGTGGAAAGCCGGCCCTCGGAGAAGATCGTCCTGTTTGCAATCGCCCAGCTGTGCAAGTGGGAAACGGGCCACTTCGACCGCCCGCTGGAGGCGCTGATGGAGCACACGGGGTTGTGTCGCCGCTCCGTCCAGGAGGCGGTGAAGCGGCTACGGGCCAAGGGCTGGCTGCTCGGGGAGGACCGCCGGCAACACGGCATCCGCGTGCTCTACTTCGCGCTCGACGGCCCCGAGGGCGCTTCCCGGATCGAGGAAGAACCCGCGAGTCCGTTCGACGACTGGCGGGTGGAGGAAATCCTGACCTGGGCCCAGCGACAATTAGTCCTGTGCACTGGCGACAACTACTCCTGTGCAATCCGATCGAATTTAGCTGAGGTTCTGAGAAGACCTGTTCAGCTGACACGCTCCCGAGTCTTCGCCGTTGGAGGGAGGAGCCGGGAGCGTGGTTACGGATGCCCAAGTGAGGAAGTTGATGGACGAGATGATCAAGCACGGAGATCTGGGAGTTTCGGCAGCGCGTTCGGGGATGCACCGGAATACGGCTCGGCGTTACGTGTCGGCGGGTCAGCTGCCGTCGGAGATGAAGCAGGCGCGGAGTTGGCGGACGCGGCCGGACCCGTTTGCTGAGGACTGGGAGGAGATCGCGGTCCGGTTGTCTGAGGCGCCGGAGTTGGAGGCCCGGACGCTGTTCGAGGACCTGGTGCGTCGGCGGCCTGGGCAGTACGAGGAGGGTCAGCTGCGGACTCTTCAACGGCGGGTCAAGCAGTGGCGGGCCGAGCACGGCCCGGCGCGGGAGATCTTCTTTCCCCAGGAGCATCGTGCGGGTGAGGCGCTGCAGACGGACTTCACGTCGGCGTCGAGCCTTGGGGTGGAGATCGGCGGCGAGCACTTCGAGCACCTGCTGTGCCATTCGGTGCTGCCGTACAGCAATTGGCAGTCGGTGGTGGTGTGCCGCTCGGAGTCGATGCTGGCGCTGCGTTGCGGCATCCAGGAAGCCGTCTTTCGGCTGGGTGCGGTGCCGGCGTGGCACCAGACGGACAACTCGACGGCGGCGACTCACGATCTGCGGACGGGGAGTCGCGGCTTCAACGCCGAGTACGAGGAGCTGATGGCCCACCTGGGGATGCAGCCGCGGACGATCGGCATCGGCCAGAGCCACCAGAATGGCGATGTCGAGTCGCTCAATGGGGCACTGAAGCGGCGACTCGCGCAGCATCTGCTGCTGCGCGGCAGCCGGTGCTTCGCGACGCTGGCCGAGTACGAGGGCTGGCTGGGGACGGTGATCGAGCAGGCGAACCGCCCGCGGGCGGCCCGACTGGCCGAAGAGCTGGCCGTGATGCGTCCGCTCACGGCCGCTGCGCTGCCGCGCTATCGCGAGCTACGGGTGCGTGTCAGCTCGAATGGCACGATCCGGGTGCAAAACAACACCTACTCGGTGCCGCCGCGGTTGCGCGGGGAGCGCCTGGTCGTGCGGCTGTTCGATCTGCGCCTGGAGGTGTACTACGGGGAGAAGCGGCAGCTGGTGATCGATCGACTGCGGGGCGAGGGCAAGCATGGCGTCGACTACCGGCACGTGATCTGGTCGCTGGTGAAAAAGCCCTGGGCCTTCGCCCGCTACCGGTATCGCGAGGCGCTGTTTCCCAGCGACACCTTGCGCCGGGCCTACGCAGTCCTGACCGACCAGCTGCCAGAGAGGCAGGCCGAGCTCGAGTACCTGCGGGTGCTCCATCTGGCGGCGGCGACCCTTCAGTCGGAGGTCGAAGTGGCGATCGAGCTACTGCTCGAGGACGGCAAGCTGCCGAGCTTCGTCGAGGTGCGGGCCTTGGTGGCGGAGCGCAAGCCCGAGATGCCCGAGATGGCCCCGCTGGCGGTGGACCTGGCCGCCTACGACCAACTGCTCGCGGCGGGAGGCCGGCGATGAGCACCGACAGCACCCCGATGCTGCTGCGTGCGCTCAAGCTCCCCGGCTTCGCCCGCGCCTACGCCGAGGTGGCCGCCCAGGCCGAGCGGGAAGGCTGGGGCTTCGAGCGCTACCTGTCCCACCTGGCCGAGATCGAGATCGAAGACCGCCGGAGCCACCGCCTCGAGCGGCTGCGCCGGCAAAGCGGCCTGCCGCGGGACAAGACGCTCTCGACCCTCGACCTGTCGCGCTTTCCGGCAGCCGTCCGCCGCACCGTGCCGACTCTGTGCGAGGGCGGCTTCGTCGATCGTGCCGAGAATCTGATCGCCTTTGGCCTGCCGGGACGCGGCAAAACCCACCTGGTCTGTGCCCTCGGGCACGAGCTCATCGAGCGCGGCTACCAGGTCCTCTTCCTGCCCGCCTTCAAGCTCGTCCAACGCCTGCTCGCCGCCAAGAGGGACCTCGACCTCGAGGCCACCCTCAAACGCCTCGACCGCTTCGATGTCGTCATCCTCGACGACCTCGGCTACGTCCAGCAAAGCCGAGAGGAGATGGAGGTCCTCTTCACCTTCCTCGCCGAACGCTACGAGCGAAGAAGCGTCCTGATCACCTCAAACCTCGTCTTCTCCCAGTGGGACAAGATCTTCCAGGACCCCATGACCACCGCCTGCGCCATCGACCGGCTCGTCCACCACGCCGTCATCCTCGAGCTCTCCGGCTCCAGCTATCGCGCCGACGCCGCCAAGCAACGAATCGAGAAACCGGCGGCCAAGTCGTGAAACCACCCGCGGTTTTCCACAGCCCCGCCCCCTCTTCCCCCGGACCCCCATCACCCCGGCCGCCAGCCTGCCGGGCTGTGGAAGGCTGCCACCCCCAACCACCCGCCCGGCACCCTCCCACAACCCTTGGAAAACGCTGCGCGTTTCCCACAGCCCGCCGGCCACGACGACGACGAACCTACGGATTTCTCAGAAGGGAGGATGCACAGTTCTAATTGTCGCCGCTGCACAGGAGTAGTTGACGCCGAGGAGACCTGGGCTCGGGAGCTGGGCTTGCGGCCCACGGGGGCCGATCGCGCCGTGGCACAAGAGTGGATCGAGCGTGGCTTCTCGCGGCTGCTGATCCTGGGCACCCTGCGGCTCGGGGTGCAGCGCAAGCGGCGCCAGCACGACGGCGAACCCATCGGCTCGCTCCGCTACTTCGACAGCGTCCGGCGAGATTTGTCGCCCGAGAAACCGGACGACGATGTCCGCAGCTCGTTCGTCAAGCTGCTCGGCAACCAGCTCGGCCACAAGCCGCCGCTCCCGGTGCCGCCCGCGGTGGCTCGTCGGCTCTTCCGGCAGGAGCGCTCAAGACGCCAAGCCCTCGACGCTGCGCCGCCCCGGACAAGCCCGCAGGTGGCCCGCGAGAGCCGGCCGGCTGTCACCCCGCCAGTCGCAATAGGGGCAGCGATGGCGGGGCTCGTGGGCGATCTGCTCGGCGATCATGGCAAGGGCCACGATGCCCGCCAGGGCGAGCACCACACCGAGCGACCAGGCCCAGCGCAGGGCCGGCGAGCCGAGCACCCCGCCCAAGTCCTTGCCCTCGAGCCCGGCGGCAATCGACGGGCCGAGCAGCAGGGTTTCGAGCAGCAACGTGACCACCCAGGCGACCGTGAGGCCCCAACGCCGGCACCGGAAGACCACCTGGGCCAGATGGGCGTTCCCGAGGGACAGGGCCGCCACGAAGCCCACGGCCGAGACCGCCAGGCAGGCGCCATGGAAGGCCGTGGGAATGGCCGTGCCGGCCGCCTCGACGAACAAGACGAGCATCCGGGGAGCGTGGGCCAGGCCGGCGGCGAGGGCGATCAGGGTGGGGCTGGTGGGGCGTTGCATGGTCGAGCCTCCCTTGGGAGGGGACCGTAAGCAGAGGATGGGGCGAGTGGCAAGCGCGACGGCCAGGGAAGGCCAGGGGTGTCCAAGTGTACCGAGAATCGAGTATCGGCAGCCCTTACACCTCTTCTGGAGGCGACCCTTCGCGAGCGGTTCGGCCGGAAGGTGCCATGCATTTCTCCTGGTCACCCAACGCTGTGGCGCCTCAGCGTGCGGCGCCAGCCGTCCGCTGGAGGCGCTGGCGATGAAGCCGATGATGACGTAGCGGACAAGCTCGGACGGCCACGGGCCGCCTCCATGCGTGCGACATATCCGCAAGAATGAAACGCCAGTTCAGCCTCAAGCGAGGCGATAGTCAACCCGGAGGCGCAGATACACCGACAGCGGCCTGCCATCCTGTCCGTGCGCTGGTTTAAAACGGCCCTGATAATAAGTCAAGTTATTGTGACGCTACGCCTGTCGGCATCGACCACGACACCGCGCGCTTTGCTGTAGAGGCCATCCGTCGGTGGTGGCGCAAGATGGGCGCTCCCCGCTATGGCAGCGCGAAGGAACTGTTGATCACCGCCGATGGGGGCGGCAGCAACGGCAGCCGCTGCCGCCTTTGGAAGCTGGCACTGCAGGACCTGGCGACCCAGCTGGGGCTGGCGATCCATGTCTGTCACTTTCCGCCGGGCACCAGCAAGTGGAACAAGATTGAGCACCGCATGTTCTGCCACATCACCCAAAACTGGCGCGGCCAGCCACTCATCAGCCACGAGGTGATCATCAACCTGATTGCCGGCACCAGCACCAAGACCGGCTTGAGAATCCAGGCTGAGTTGGATCGTGGCCGCTATCCAACCGGAGTCGAAGTGCCGGACGACCAGCTGGCGGCCATCAACTTGAAGCGCGACGATTTCCACGGGGAATGGAACTACGTCATCTCTCCTCGAACACAATCTACTTAGCCAGGTTATTCTGGCGCGCGTCCATAGTCCCTCGCAGGTGCTCTTTCTTCTGGCGCGGGTGAGGGGCCTTGGCTCGTGCCTGCTCGATGATAATGGGGGTTATTCTCGGCCGCTCTCTGAGTGCTATCTTGAAAGTAGCCGCGTTCGCCTTCCGTAGCTAGCCGGTTCCTGGTATGGCAATAACGACATTCCCAGACATCTCCGACTTTCGCATCCTCCGGCCAATGTATCGTCCTGCCGCAGCGACACTTATGCGTTAGGTGCCTGCCCACTTCTTAGTCTCCAATTGCTTGGCCTTCTCAACGAGATCTTGGGAAGAACCAATTCCCCCAGCTTCCTGCCTACCAAAACGCTGCCCAACGGCACCGCCCCAACACAGATCATCAGGACTGATCTCCTCGGGCTCCTCATCCGGATCGAGCGAGATGGTGAAGGCGCCGCCGCCAAGTTCGTACGGACCGAAATCGTAGTTCGTTCCGTTGAGCCTGACCGTGAAGCAGATAGGGGTGTCGTCATCCAAGCGACCGCTCTCGTCGTCGATCGAGAACTCCGCATGCCCAGAGTTGTCGGTGTACTCGTCGAAATGGGCTAAACCGCTGCCAAGCCAGCCTGGCCACCGCGACCAGAGACGAACCATCTTTCCAGTCCAAGGCGCATCCCTGTACAGCAGCTCGGCTGTGACATTCCACGTCGCCACGTTCAGCTCTCCTTTCAGTGGGTGAACTACTTCACCGACCTCGCGGCCTTCTATGTAGACCGTTCCCGTCAAGCTCCTGATGTCTAGCCGGGATCTCCGAATCCGGTCCGATCCCTATCAACTGCGAGTCAACGCTGTGGGCTTCGCCGAGGGCTCGGTGATCGTGCACCGGAGCAACCTTCTATCCGTGCCGGCTCGTTGGGCCGAGTACCTCATCCCGCATTCGCTTTCGGCGAACTGTCGAAGCCCTTTCGGGGTGGCCCCATCTAACGTTCGGTCTTCTTAGGAAGACCCGGCGGCAAAGCGGTCACCTCCACCAGCGTTTCCTCGATATTTCACCTCAATCTCGCCGCCTCCGAGAGCCCGTACGTTCTGAAGCCTCCGCTCGTCGTTCGGCCAGAATGCCGCGGGTGTACCATCGGCATCCAGCGCCGGCACACACAATAACGGTCGTCCTCGGACGAACTGCGCTCCAGAGGGTTCTTGCATCCGAACCTTCAAGATGTATGCAACCGTGCGATGCTTCATCCGGATCGCCACGGTGGAAACCGACCAGCGGGGCGAAGCGTTGGAAAAAGGCCATGTCGGCGCCTTCGTATCGCTCCCCCGCGCGACAGTCCCCGCTTCCTGACGTGACGCGCCGGCGGGCTCCATCGGCGGGGACACAATGGCCGTATTCCGACGACCGATGATCGACGTCGCGGAAATCAATTCGAAATTCCCCGATGGGCGTGGTGTGACCAGGCCGACCTCCCGACGCGCGAAAGCTATGACGCAAGGTCGTTCCATCATATATTCGAACGAGGCCAGTTCGACCGGCGCTATCACCGACCTCTTGGAGTGAGACAAGAATCCACCTGCCTTCCGGCGGATTGAAGGCACGTCGGTGGCGCCGTGGTGAATCACTATCGTCGCCTTGCCGCTGCACGATTCCAGCGGAATTGGCGAATACATCCGCCGTGCTTCGCTGATTTGGCTGGGACGGACAACGCGTACCTGCCATGCCGGCCTGTTGAACTACGTGAACGAGTTCGTGTGCGAGCAGTTTCCTCCCCTGCGTAGTGGACGGAGAATACTGCCCCGGAGCAAAAGCGATGTGCGAGCCAACGGTGTACGCCCGTGCGTGGATCGCTTCGGCCGCATTTGCCGCGTTCTGATCGTCGTGCACCCGTACCCTGCCGAAGTCGTGACCGAACCGCATACCGAAGAAATCGCGCACGTCTTCTGGCATCGGCGCACCGCCGTGCTCGACAGCACGGATTGGATCCCCCGCGATTTCCTCCTCCCTACTTTTCGCAACAGGCGCGAGGTTGCGCTGCATCGAATGAGCTTCCTCATCTTCGCAGGAAGCACACCTCCGCCGGATCGCAGGACTCGGCGCGACGATGGATGATAGGGCCTCCGTGTTCATCACTTTGTCAGCAATATCATCGGCTTCGCGCTCGTACTGGTCATCTGGGGCGCTGATCGCCGGCTTGGTTCGAGGCGACTCAGCCCCGCGAACGTTCGTCGACATGATCAGCCGCGTCCACAGCGGATTCACCACCATACTGGCGTTGCGCTGCCGGGCTGGCGTCGGAGCGGTAGGGAATGCTGATGGTGCAGTAGGCTTCCTGACGAGAATGAACATTGAGAGGGTCCTCCTTCTTGAACAGGGCGCGGCTGAGCCATGCCTGGAACTGGCGCTGTTGGAGCGCTCCTCCTTCGCCTGTTGTGCGCGTGCCTAACGGCATTGAGCTCAGGCGCAACACCCGCAAGCCGAACCGAGGGCGAGCGCAGCGAGACCGAGGTGAAGGCGGCGGGTGTTGTCGCCTGCAGCGAATTGTTAGGCGGCGGCCCGCTACTTCGTTGCGACTGGCCCCTCCAACCGGCGGCCAAAGAGCACTCCCAACTATGCACGCGACCGATGTGTGAACCCCCAGGCCAAAGCCTACCGGGCCATCGCGCACGGCTGAGGCAATTGTGAAGGGCCTCGCCACAGCTTCATCTCCATCCCTCAACATTCACCGATCTCGAATCGAGGCAACCGCGGAGAAGGCGCGTCAATTCCGCAGGACTGACAGGCTCGACTGAGCCACGCATCGCCGGATTGTTGTGCGTGAAGAGCATGGAAAGCACGGTGTTTTCCTCCTTGGGCCTTGGATCGCTAGTGGTGACAACCAAGGTCGGATACACATTCGTCTCCTGAACATGGACGAGGATGATGTCGTACGACTCCTCGCTGCTGCGCGAACGAAGCGATCGCTCGCGCTCAAGAACGTCGCAAATGCACCTGAAGTCCTCCTCCCCAACATCCTGCTCGGGCCCCGAGGTGACGTTATAGAACACTAGCCACCCTTTCGAGAATCGAAGGCGCGCTGGTGAAACGGCTGACGGAAGCGGAGGCAGTTCCGGCGTCGAGGATGCTGGCACTGCGCCCTCCGGGATAGTCGGGACGCCAGGCTGGGGAGCTCCAATCGGTACGCAGGAGAGGGGGGGCCGGCCCATGTGAACAACCCAGCTCTGAGCCTCACTTTCTGAGCATCCGGTAGCGTCAACCACTTCGAGGGCAGCCAGCGCGGAGTGCCCGGCCGTCACGAGTATGAGGATTCGTTGGCGTTCGATCTCTAGAGGGAACGAAAGGCGCGGAATGACGGATCCGCACCTTCGGCAAACCTCTGGTCTTTGCGGAGCGCGTGGCCGAGGGACCGCCACAATCGCAGGTGCTCTTGGGAGGACACTCGGCGGAGGCTGCAGCGGCAGGTCTCCTGGTCCCTTGTCCTTGAGCATGGCGAGGAGGAGCTGCGAGGGCGGGAAGACGATGGCCGCGAGAGTCCAAACAGCTCGGGCCCGATGGAGGCGCCTCGCCAGGAGATTCACAAAGAGCGCGCCAGCGCTCCAGAGCGCCAACAGCAGCGCACCTTTCGCGTCGGTTTGGTCAGGAACCGCCATGGCAACCATTCCGAACGCGAGGGGCGGTAGCGAAGCTCCCAGACGCAACGCCAGCGTTGGTAAGGTCACCTCATTCTTGAGTTGCCGCCGCGTCTTCATGGTCGATTCAGCCCCAGTGGTCAGAGATCGGTGGCTCTCGGAGTGCGTTTGGGCCTCGTGCGGGACGTGAAGTCGCCCTGTCCTGCATTACGAGCTTGCGCAGGCCGCCTAACGCTTGGGCCTAACCGGCAGGACCGTGCGAAGCGCGGTTCCTGTCCGGTTGAGGCCTCGGGTTCGGCGGTCAATTGCAGACATCTTTAACGTCCTAAGACTTCCTAGGTGGATGCATATTTGTCAGGTCTCTAGCAAGATTGTCGAGGTCGGGAAACACGTCAGACAGGCGAAGTCCAAGCATTCCGAGAGACATCTCTATGCGGGTAGTAAATTCGGCAGGGATTGTTAGTTTCTTTAGCCACAAACCGCAGTCTGGCCTGGTATCGAGAGCTTCCTCGTTGGCATGAATCGTAAATGCTCCTTGCTGCATCACCATCCGAAGATCATGATTTACTGGCACAGCGGCAAGTACGTCGTAAATCTTGTCAGCCGGGTTAATGACTTCCTTGAAGGCCGCCTGAACTGTAGGGACAAGAGATTTTGCATTCAGGGAAGGAAATACCCTTCCGTAATTTTGCGACGCATTCAATTCTGTGGGACTGATCATCCAAATTGCTGCTTCGCGGCCTGGGACACGCCTCGCCATATCGCGATCATACTTAGTCGCAAAGTATGCTGCAATGAGGGCTGAGTCCGACCAATCGAGCAACCGAGTTAGAAGACCATAGTGCTGCATCAACGCAAGCCATCCCGCGTAGTCGTTGTCATCCGGAAAATTCGCATGCCGGAGCTTTGCTCGCTGATAGAAGAGGTTTGTCAGGTATCTCTCCGTTTGAGCGTCATAGTCCCTCCATATTTTTGGCCACAGATGCCAACCAGCATCGGTTTGACCGCGAAACCACCAGCCACCCGGGATTTTGCAAACAACTTCTGCTAGTTCGTCGAGTGACTTTATGACAATAACTTCAAATGACATAGTCGCACTCCTGCATCGGCTCGCTCTTTAAGAAGGACAGGATCTCTGACTACCCGCAAAGTTGTGGACGCCGAACGGGGATGCCCCCTCAGCGGCGGCCTCAGCCGTCCGCTGCAGGTGCCGGGTTCGGCGAGACCTTCAACTGCGCGCCATCTACTTCCAACTCCATGTCTTTAAAATCGATGCCGTGCTTTTCCATCCATTCCACGTTCTCCCTTAAGTGACTGGAAACAAGCAACTGAATTCTCGCAAGGCTGTACGCATCGGAATCGCCTCTAACACCGACAATCAGCTCCTCTCTCGTGGGCCGTACTAAGTCACGAATAACGTCCGGTGTATACTTCGCCCTTCTGGCAGCAACTACAGCCCATTCTTTCAGCAGCTTAAAGCTTCCGAAGGGCCAAACTGTGAATACTTTCTGGGGAAGAGTCTTCCCTTGCCAATCGACGATATTCCTGGCATACCACTCTTGCGAGAGTGCGGGCCTAGGAGCTAGACGTAGCAGTTCTCGCATTGCCTGAATTGAGTTCTGGTGATCATCAAGATAAGAATGGCAAAGAGATAGACCTAGATAGGCGATACCTTGACGATATCCTGACTCTAAACCGATTGCCTTGTTGAAGCAGCTTCTCGCTTCGCGGATGAGAGACTCTGCCTCTGCCTTAGATGAGCATGCTTGGTCAAGGTTCCGGAGTCCTGCAGCGAGTTCGGATTGAGATAGCCGATCGATTTTCCCCTGCAACGTTTCGATGAGGCCCATCAACTCAGCAAATGACCGGGCAAGTCCGACGCCAGAAACTATTGTGCCGATATCTACCATAGGCAACTCCTAATCTCGCCAAGACGCCGAACTACGCGTTGATTGCCCGACATCGGCCGCGCTTCAGGTACCTACCCGACAGCGCGTCGCGCACCGGCCTTCTCGATCTTGCGGCGATTGTAGCAGATACGCGCGAGAAGTGTGCACTGAGGTGCCAGGTAACATTCCGGCCGCGTGTCCGAGGCCGGGAAAGGGCTCGGCTCTTGGCCGACAGAGCGGTCCTTGGCCCAAGTGTCTTCCGCCGAGTAGTTTATGCGTGGTGGTTTCTGCGCGCGGTGTCGGCTAAACGGCGCCAGGGCTGCAAGTGGCTCTTTATCCGAGCGCTGAGGTGCCGGCCAAAAGCTTGGGAGGTGGGCTCTGGCGGCTTTCGGCGGGGCTCCGCCCCGCTGTTGGCCGACTCGTCTCGTGTCGGCTAGTGGCGGATTGTTAGCCGACGAGCCTGGTGCTGCGAAGTGGTCATCGGAAGCAGAAAAAGCCCTGCGTGTTTCGACTTAAACCTTGTAAACAGGTCCTGGATATGATAGAAAAGTGACCTAACCAAACACGAGGGGTTGGCAGGGAGTTCTGCGATGTATCAACCGGCGTTGCGGCCTGATCAGATTCACTCTCTTTATCTCCTGAAGCAGAAGCGGCGCGTCGCCATGACGAAGCTCGCTCGGGAGGCAGTCGATGCCTACTTGGCTCGCTTTCAAGACGAGCGCGCTGCGGAAAGCGATCCGCGCCTTCCGCCGGCTCAAGATCGGCCGTCATAAAAGATCGGCGGGACTGCGGACACCTCGGCCCCCTCGATTGAGCACGTGGGTATAGATCATCGTGGTCTTGAGGCTGCGGTGACCGAGGAGCTCCTGCACGGTTCGAATGTCGTAGCCGTTCGCCAGGAGGTGGGTGGCGAAGCTGTGGCGCAGGCAGTGGAGCGTCGCGGGCCTGGAGATCCCTGCCCGCTGGACTGCCGCTCGGAACGCTCGCTGAACGGTTCGTTCGTGGAGGTGGTGGCGAACCTCTTGATGAGTCTTCGGATCGAAGATCCGGTGGTCCGCGGGAAAGAGATACTGCCAAGCCCACTCGGCGGGTGCCCGCGGGTACTTGATCGCCAGTGCGTAAGGCAGAGTCACCTGGCCAAACCCGGCCGCCAGGTCCTTCCCGTGAATCCCTCGGGCTCGCTCGAGCTGATCCCGCAGAGCGGCCTGAAGCGAGGTGGGCAGCACCGTGATGCGGTCCTTCTGTCCTTTGCCGGATCGCACCACGAGCACCCCTTGCTCGAAGTCGAGATCCTTGACCCGCAAGTGCAGGCCCTCGGTCATTCGGAGGCCAGCACCGTAGATCAGCGTGAAGTAGACCCTCTCGGCACCCTGGCTCTCGGCGAGCACGCGCCGGATCTCTTCCGGGGAGAGAACCACGGGGAGTCTCCGCCGATGCGGCGCTCGCACCACCGGAGCAAGCTCCCCGAGCGCGCGTTCGAGCACGTGGCGATAGAGAAACAGCAGGGCGCACAGCGCCTGATTCTGGGTCGGCGCACTGACCCGACCGGCGACCGCCAGGTGGGTCAGGAAGGCGCTGACCTCCGCTTCGCCGAGGTCCTTGGGGTGTCGCTTGCCGTGAAACAGGATGAAGCGGCGAACCCAATGGACATAGGCCTTCTCGGTTCGTGGGCTGCGGTGGAGGGTTCGCAGGGCGCCACGGAGTCGGTCCAGCAGGCGAGGCTCGGCAGGGCGGGGAGCGGCGGCGGTTTCGTTCATCGGTTTCCTGTCCTCTCGAAGAAGAAGGACGCCGCTGGCCCTCGCGGATCTGTCACCTGATCCAGCGAACCGGTTGTCAATTCGCCGTCCGAAGTCGTTGGGCACACCCAAGGCCGCTCTTCGGCGCCTGACCCACCCCCACCCGCCCGAGTTTCCCCCTCCCTTTTCCGGCCCCTCAGATCCATGGTCCGGGGGCGCGGGGCGTCGTCAAGGCCGCCCCTCCGCGGACTCCGGGAGNNCGCCGAAGACGGCGCGAGCCTTGACGTCGCCCCTCTCCGCCCCCGGTCGGTCGCTGCGCTCCCTTCTCTTTTTTGGAGGGGCCGGAAAAAGAAATGCCGGGGTGTACCCAGAGCCCGGCACGACCGCCCCCCGAGGGGGAGAAAGAGGAGCGACCGTCATGCCCGACCGTACCGACAAGCTCGAAGCCATCGCCGCCCGGTTCTTGGAGGCCTTCCAGTCGAAGCAGTTGCCGAAGAAGCTCGCCCGGCTGTTCTTCGCCGAGCCGTCCGAAGAGATCCCCTGCCACCGTTGGAGCGTGCGGAACCGCTTCATCACCTTGCTCGAGGGACACGACGACGCCCGCGGGTTCCGCCAGTGGCAAGAGGTCGGACGGTTCGTCAAGAAGGGCGAGACGGGGTTTTTCATTCTGAGTCCGATCGTCCCCAGCGAGAAGCGCCGACGGGAGGAAGCGGCGGCCCAGGGGATCACCCTGCCGGCCGACGACGACCAGCCGCGCCGGCCGGCGGGCTTCCGCTATACCGCCGTCTTCGGCTACCACCAGACCGACGGAGCGCCGATCGCCGAGTATGAAGAGCGCCGCCGGAAGGTCGAGACGCTGCCGCTCGTCGAGGTGGCCCACGTTTGGGGCCTCGAAGTCCGCGCGCTCTCGCGCACCCGCGAGGCCGGCTATCTCGGTCGCTTCGTGCCGGGCGAGTTCATCGCTGTCGGGGCCGAGAATCCCGCCGTCTGGGCTCACGAGCTGGTGCACGCCGCGGAACACCGGCTCGGGCGGATGAAGACCAACCCGACCCCGGACGAGGACACGGAAAGCGAAGTCGTCGCCGAGCTCGGCGGCGAGATTCTCCTTGAAGCCCTCGGACGCTCCGAAGACGTGGACCTCGGCTTCTGTTACCGCTACCTGGTCCACTGCTGCGACGGCCCCGGCGACGTGCTCGCCACCTGCGACCGCCTCTTGAAGCGGACCCTTGCCGCCGTGACCCTGATTCTCGACACCGCCGATCAGCTCGCCGCCGACCGCTCGGCCGCCGCCTGAAATCCCCGGACCCGACAGGAGAGAGCAGCCATGACCTCAGGCGACAGCCCCACCTCGTGCGCCTGCAGCCCGCCGCGCGGTGGGCCTGCTTTCACAGTCACGCGACCCCGCCGGTTTTCGCCGTGGCCCACCCTGCGCCACGGTGTCATCCCTGATTTCGCGGCCGGGAGATTGGCCCCCACACTCCCGTTCGGCCGCCGCCTGACTCCCTGGACTCGCATCCTCGGCGTCAACTACTCCTGTGCAGCGGCGACAATTAGAACTGTGCATCCTCCCTTCTGAG